>Ga0206130_10000802_pt1 | contig 49760 bp, 77 predicted proteins | sample Helgoland_Spring_9_FD_148637 | JGI IMG/M metagenome (GOLD analysis project Ga0206130, IMG submission 148637) | Pelagic subsurface seawater microbial communities from Kabeltonne, Helgoland, North Sea - Helgoland_Spring_Bloom_20160512_1 | ecosystem: Environmental > Aquatic > Marine > Epipelagic ...
AACTGCATGTACTTCGTCAATATATGTCATTGCGTTATATTTATCTGCTAAGTCACAAATTTCTGCAATAGGGCCAACATCTCCATCCATACTATATACGGATTCAAATACAATACACGGAACTTGATTATTCATTTGTGCTGTTTGTAACGCAAGCTCAAGATCGTCCATGTTATTATGTTCCCAAATAATTTTATCTGCTCGAGAATGTTTAATACCCATAATCATAGAGGCATGATTCTTGTTATCTGAAACAAAACATATATTTGGTATGATACGAGATAAAGCAATCAGCGTCCATTCATTAGCAACATATGCCGATGTAAATAATAGTCCGCTTTCTTTTTGGTGTAATTTCGCAATTACATTTTCGAGTGTAACATGATAATGAGATGTACCGCCGATATTGCGAGTACCTCCACTACCGCTTCCTGTCTTTAACAACGCGGTTTGCATTGCATCAATTACATACTTGTTTTGTCCCATTCCCAAATAATCATTTGAGCACCAATTGACAATTGTCTTTGGAGAATAAGGTGAGTACCAAGTCGCTTTAGGAAAGTTTCCCTTATCACGAACGATATCGTTAAATACTCTGTACTTACCTTCTTCTTTTAATTTATCAATCACATCATGAAAAGGTTTTTTATTAATCATTTTCTACGCCTAGTTAGCTTGCGTAGGCATCTTCCCAAGTTCCTTCTAAACCAGCAACCTCATATTCGGTTACACGATTTTCGAAGAAGTTTGTATGGTCTGCTCCATTGAGCACCCATTCTAACCAAGGTAATGGATTATCTTTTACCTTGAAGTTCGGTTTCATGCCTAACTGTAATAATCTTCTGTCTGTTATATATTTTATATATTCTTTTACTTCGGATTTTTCCAGCCCTTCAATGTTTCCCATTGCGTATGCAAGATCAATGAACTTATCTTCGAGATCTACAATGTCTTGAGACATTTCGTATATTTCTTTTTTGAACTGATCATCAACAACTCGACTGTGTTCTTTGATGAACGCTTTAAACAATTTAGAATTACCTTCAACGTGAATTGATTCATCACGAATTGACCATTCTACTACTTTACCCATACCTTTCATTTTACCGAAACGTTGAAAGTTAAGTAACATAACGAAAGAAGCAAATAAAGCAACACCTTCGTTGAATACTGATTTAGCAATTGACAATCCTAGACCACGCAAAGTATTTGTATCTGCCTTACGCATATAGTCAATCTTATCAGCCATTTCAGAATAATCTAAGAATGCATGATATTCACTATCAGGTAAACCTAAAGTCTCATTCAATAGCGCATAAGCACGTTGATGAATACCTTCTCTTGCTGCAAACGATCCTAACATATTACGGATTTCGTTATTCTTAAACTTAGGAATAAACTGATCAAAATAATTCTGACCAACAGCAACATCAGACTGAGTAAACAATCTTAGAATGTTTGTAATATAATCTTTCTCTATTTGAGTAATCTTACCGCCTTTCCAATCAGCAACATCTTCAGACAAATCTAATTCATCTTCGATCCAATGACATTTTTCATGTCTTGTTGTAATTTCAACAGCCCAAGGATAATGAAACGGTTTATATGTTTCACTGAACTCCATGAGTCCGCCTTGCTTTTTAATTAACGTATCGGATATTGCCATTAGGTCGTTATATGTACCTATATGTTTTTCGTCAATAAAGATTTGTGGTACTGACCTTACTTCTTTACCGTTTGAGATCCTTTGATAAAATGCTAATCTTTGTTCCTCGTCATCTAACACTACTTGAGTATAACCAAATCCATGTTGTGTAAACCATGCTTTTGCCTTTTCACAAAAAGGGCAATTTGATTTAGTATAAATTAATACTTCCATTTTCTTTCCTACTTTTCTATCATCCTTCACAGGCGATACACTCATCTTGTTGTTCCTCCGAGCCATTGCTGAACTTAATTGAGTTTGGGTTAATAATATCATCTAACTTTTCGCGTTCTACTTTCAGAGAAACGTTTTCTGCTTTGCTTGATGATTCTGTTCTTAAATAATATAATCCTTTACATCCTTGTGCCCACGCCTGAAAATGGACTGAATGTAAATATTTCTTTTCTGCACCAGCTGGGAAAAAGATATTTAAACTTTGTCCTTGACATAGATGCTTTTGTCGATCTCCTGCTAGCTTAATTAAATAGTGTTGATCCAATTCTATTGCCGTTTTAAAAACGTTCTTTATATGATCATCTAGAAAGTCTAGATGTTGAACTGAGCCACCACTGGTAATAATAGTTGACCATACCTCATCTGTATTCTTGCCTAAATCTGCCAATACTTTTTCTAGGTATGGATTTTTATTTAAGTGACTACCCACTCTTGTTCTTGAAGTAAACGCATTTGCTTTCCATGGTTCAATAGATGGTGATGTATCAACTATCATAGAACTATTTGCATTTGGAGCAATTGCTAACATATGAGCGTTACGACGGCCAGTTCCTTTCATATCAGGAGCTTCGCCACGTCTCTTGCCCATTTCCATTGTTGCTTCAATAGATTTCATTTTAATGTTACTAAAGATTTCTTCATTAGCTATAATAGCTTCTTGAGATTCAAAAGCAATTGAATTTTTCTGAAAGTACGAATGCAATCCCATAGCACCAAGACCCAATGATCTTTCTTGTTGAGCACTATATCTTGCCTTACTAATTTCGTCGCCAGCATTATCAATAAAGAACTGTAATACGTTATCCAAAAATACAATAAGGTCTTTAACCATATTCGTATCTTTCCATTCATCGTATGTTTCTAAATTGACTGAAGATAAACAACATACTGCTGTTCTTTCTTCGTTGGTCACAAGGTGTATTTCATTACATAGATTAGATCCTTTAATTGATAAACCTAAGTCCTTTTGAGATTGAGGTAATGATGCGTTAGCAGTATCAATAAAGTTAACATACGGTTCACCTGTACGATATCTTGTTTCTAATACTAATTCCCATAGCTTACGAGCATCAACCATTTCACGAACTGTTTGGTCATTAGGATCCAATAAACCCCATTGCTTTCCTTCTTTTACTGCTTCCATAAACGCATCAGTACAATTCACTGCATGATGAAGGTTTAAATTCTTTCGATTTACGTCTCCTGTTGGAATACGCATATTAATAAATTCTACAATATCCGGATGGTCAATATCCATATAAGCTGCATAAGAACCTTTTCTTGTTCTGCCTTGACGGTACGCAACCATATCAGCATCAACTGTATGTAGAAACGGCATCGGTCCTGGAGCTTTCTTTGATACGGCTCGAATGTCTGACCAATGACCACCTACTCCGCCACCTTTAACAGACAACCATCGCAGCTCTGCAGTATGGTCAATCAATCCGTCTAAGGTATCAGGTACATAAGTTAAGAAACAACTAATTGGCAACGCTTTTACTTTTTCTCCTTTTAAGACTGCATTAGACAGTACAGGAGATGAATACATAAACCAACCTTGAGATACATAATCATATATACGTTGGGCAAGTTTCATGTTACCACCACAAAATGCAACTGCAGCTCTGGCAAAAGCCATCTGCGGAGACTTCTCTTCATCACGACAATAATAATCTTTTAACAATTTAAATGATTGTTCTGATAATGTCTTATCCCTCTTTGTTTGGATTTCAATTCCTAAATGTTGCATTCTCTACTCCGTTATTATTCTTGTATGTAATTTTCTGCCAAGGGAAAGACGTTAGTAATTACTTCACCAACACGGCGTGCAACTTCCATGTGTTCAAGTTGAGTTCCATTTCCAGATCGTAATTCAATATAATGAATCCATGATCTCAATGTACCGTTAACATATAATCTTGAAACTGTATTACCTTCTGGTAAAACAGCCCTTGCCTGTTCTTTTGCTATACCCGAGTCAATTGCCCATTGGTATAAATCTTTTGATTGTCTAATGAACGCCATTTGTTTCATATTCCAATCTTCTGCTATTCTTCTTTGCTTTTCATCTGTAGGATCAATTGCGACACTGTTCTGACGATTCTTTAGATCTTGGAATCTTGCCTCACGAGTTACCATCTCTAAATCTTCGAGAGGGTTTGCGTATCGTTGACTAAATTCTTGAAAGGAGAAACTACGGTGTCTGAGTAACTGTCGAGCAATATCTCTTGTCGTTTCTATTTCTAAACAAACACTAACCATTTCTAAAGGCGACCAATGTTTATGCTTTACCAAATAATTGACAAGCTTGCTGTTTGTTGCTGTATTGTTTTGATTACTAGGATTACTTACTCTTGCGCAATAAGCCACTAAACCTAACAGTGACGAATCATTTTTAAGATCGTCTTTTGGTGATCCAACGAGATCTTGTACTTGACTGTGGGAAATCAATTTAACCTTCATTATATACTTATGTCCTTTTCCATTGTTGAAATTTTAATTTAGCTTCTAAACCTTTATACGTAATTGTTCTCATTAGACTCTCAACGCAGGATATACTTCCATCGAGAACCATTTCATTAATATCTTTGCCAGGTATATTATGTGGCCATATAACCACACTGTGTCCTGCATCGATAATCTTCTCCATTCTTTTGTGAATCTCTAAATTACGAGGTTCAGCATCAAAGACGAAGACTGCATTATCCACCCTTTCGAGCGAATTAGTATTTCCATCTGCTCCGTTCATTGCGATTGCGTTTGATAGAAACATACTATCAAGAGCGCCTTCAACGACATAATACCTTTCGTTAAAGTTTACTTTGTCGAGTCCATACAGCTTAGGTACTTCATCAAACATAATAGTAATATAACGAAGAAACGCATTAGGATCCATTGACCTTGCCGATACTCCGAAACATTTGCCGTCTTTATCTAAGAACGGTATTACGAGTCGAGATTCATCATACTTGACGTTCTCAAACTTACCTGGTACTATTCCATTTATCCATTCCTTAAACTTAGGTGCAAAGTAGAGTCGGTAATGGTGCTTAGAAGGAATAGACCTTTTATCTATATATTTCTTTACTGGGTGGGAATGTTCAAGCTGGCTGATTTTTTTTAACTTTTTTAATGGTTCTCCATGAGAGAAATTTGGTTGGGTAAATTTGGTCGACTCTAGAGTTGATGTTACTGTTTCCGGAGTATTATTTGCCTTGCCAATGAATTTTTCGGCAACGTAATCATTATAAGCTAATGGGTCGACAACCTTAAGGAAATTGCCGAAGATATGGCTTGCACCACAGTTATGACAGAAATAGAACAACTTGTTCTCACGTTCAAGTAGCCAACCACGGGCTTTTGATTTGTTCTTTTTAGAATCCCCACACAAGGGACAACGAAAGTTGATCTTGTAAGGGTTTGTGTTTTTAATACGATATCGGTCGAGTCGCCCCGCCAAATGTTGGGCGTACTGGATATCAACAAAGTCAAGCATAATATATAAAATCCGAAATATCTGTTATTAGAATCTATTATAACAAATTTTTAGCACGATGTCAACCAATAATTTTATTAATATCCAATTGTGTTACGAAAAAGATTAATACGGCTCCAATACCAGCAACATACCATTTCCACTGATTTAAGGTATTTACTCTACCTTCCATCTCAGAAATACGCTTATCAAGATTACCGTTTAACTTACTTAAAGCTTCCATAATCTCAGCATTACGTTCTGATCGATGTCTTGCATTATTATCAGATAGGCGTTGATGATCTTCTCTTGAAGAACTACGATACTGTTCTAATCTATCATGCACAATTGCCAAATCTTTAGCTGTATCAAATTTGGTCTGTTCTATTTTTATGTCGAGGCTTTCTATCTTCTCCGCGACGTTATTTAAAATTTCGTGTTGTACTGCGATCCTTTTATCTCTATCACCTGACTTTTCTATAATGTACTCGTACTTAGAGAAAAATTTCTCGATTTGCTTAATGTCTTTCTTAATTAAGGCAACATCAGTTTTTACGGCAGAAATACTCTGATCTATATCGCTCATATCTTGGTTTCCAATTTGGAATTATTATATCACAAAATCCATTATATGTCAATGGTATTTATTAAGACCGAATCTTAAAAACGGCCAATATGAAAATATATTAATTTTATTTTTTTTCTACTGCAAGACCAGCAGCAGGTTCGTCGTCAATCGTTACGTTTCTATAATAAACTATGACTTCACCGAGTTCTCGAATGTATCTTCGTAACTCTTGTGTGTTCTTCGACATCATTTGATAGTCACCAACGGTCATTGCCACAAAGACTATATCTCCGTTGTTTTTCTTTTTCATTTCGTCTAAGAACCTATCGAGGTAGGTGTATCCTACAGGCCATTCTGGATGTTCTCTTTCTTCTAATGAACAATCCTTCGGCCTTTTGGTTTTAGGTTTTCCATCATCATCTATCTCACCTGTAGGGAGTCCTTTACACGGATTTGTAATAACCGCTTCAGATACAACATACCATTTAGGATCGTTTAATTGAATAGGACGTGGTAAAGTTGGTTGGATAATGTCTATCTTAACCGGCTTTGTAACGATCTCAACTTGTTTAGTACCAAACACATTTTGTAAGGTACTACAACCGCTAAGGAACGTCAGGAGCGTCAAGCTCGCTAATAGCTTTGCTGTCATTCTCTATGTCCTCAAATACTGCGGCAGTACCATCATTGAATCTTATTTCCATAAGACCAGGTTTGGCAACTGCAAGTTTGTCAAAATTGTGTCGAGCAAATATAGCAAGATACTCATCTTTCTCTTGCTCTATTTGATTATAATTACGTTGAAGGTTGCCCAAAGATTTTGTTTGTTTCTCAAAAGATTCAGTGATAGCAGCAATGGCAGCTTTTTGTTCTGCCACAGCTCCTTCTAATTTAACATTGTTTTCTTTGAGAGTTTGGTTTTCTGAGTATAACCAATAGCTACCTAGACTGAGCACCAATATGATTCCTATGAACAATTGGTTAAACATATTAGTCTTCTTCTGGTGTTTCTACTGACTCTACTGCTTGACCTGAATGTACATCAACTTCGTCAAAAGTATCTTCAGAACCCATTGCTTCGACTTCGGCAACTTCAGGATGCTCATCAGTCATATCTTGATATTTCTGATTTAAAGCAGACCTTACGCGAGTTGTCATTTCGTCGTCAAAAGCTTTCTTAAGGTTAAGCGGGTTATTGTCAAACGCTTGTTGGATGATGTCATTTACTGGCATGTTGTATTCTCCATATTATATTGTTAGTAAATTTATTTATACATTTTCTAAACGAACCATTAATCTCTCGGCTCGGTTAGTAACTTGTTTGTACCATTGAGAATCTCTACCCTCAACAGCGGCTTCTTTCCAATCACCAGCAGCTAAAGCTTTATTGTGATTCTTGAATTTTGATAATCTTGTGCGGCCCATATTAAACATCATATTGGCTACAACTTGTTTGACTTCTTGAGGGTAGTCATCCCAGCCTTCATGTAATATTTTACAGTCAGCAACTACAGTTTCTACATCCTTGGCAAAACATTCAACTACTCTTTCTTCTGATACTGGTGTTCCAACATCTTGTCCGTTTTCCGGATCAGAATCAAGCACAAGATGCCCGATGCCAAAAGTAGCATAACCAAGATGGTCATGATAAATTTCATTTACCTTTCCTTCATCAATTGTTAATTGTTCTCTCAATTGATCTACATCAATATCTGTATCTTTATTCCAAAACATTTTTTTTCCTCTTTATGATAACGTAGATATATCTACTGAAGTTGTTCCTTGAAACTGTAATAAGGACTCAACTTGACTCTCTGCGTAACCCTGAATATTATTTGCATAGTAATTATCACCGCCGGCATATTCATATCCCCATAATGTAATATCAACCGCAGTGTTTGCTGTTGTAACTTTTGTTACTGAGCTATTAGCATAATCTTCTGCACTCAATACAGCAATCATAGGCTGTTTAGAAAATATAGAAGTTCCAACGGCTTCATCATAAGTTTTAACGCTTATGGTAACTTTCTTAACGGTGTTATCCGTATCAATTTTTAATACTTCAACTAATTCTAATTGCTTATCGTATGTAGGCATTGATTAACCTGCGGTGGATCCCATTGCTTGTTTAGCCGCAGCGCGTTCTTTATCGCGTTCTTGCTTGCGCTTTTCACGCTCCTTTTCGACTTCGTCTTGAGTCTTCTGTCTTTCGACTTCGGCGGCATGTTTAAGTTTAATCCTTTCTTTGTCTTTATCTTGACGATCTTTCAAGTTATCAATTTCAGACGCTTGTCTTGCTTTAAGATTAGCTGCAGCAACCGCATCTTCCATTTTGACCGTACCCATAATATCTCGAATACGTTTCTTATGTTTCTTTTGATTCTTTTTAGAAACACCTGGTTCGCCATCAGGTCCAATTCCTAAACCGGCAATGTTACCACCACCGACTGCATTAGCAGGTTCTTCGTCAATCTCGCGTTTTGCTGCTTCAGCAATTAACGTTTCGTTTTCAGATAGAAACCTTTCTAGTGCAACTTCTAAATCTTCTTCAACAGATTCCTCTGTTAAATAGTTAGTAGCTTCGATTCTTTGCTGTTCGCGTATCAACCATAAGGCTGAAGCGTAAGACGCAAGTTTAGTTTGTCCGCCAGGAAGTTTACCTAATAGTTTCTTCAGATTCAATATCATTTGGTCAAAAATACCAAACGCGGATTTCTGACTATTCTTTACGAAGTCTTTACGTTTGATTAGGATATTACCCTTCTCATCAATAATTCCTTCCTTATATGCTTCCCACTTCGTAAAGGGCGTAACTAGCCGCTTTATGAAATTGAAAACTAGAAATAAATCTACTACCATTTAAATTTCCCTGAGCCTTGTTTCAATAAACAGATCCCCATTAATTGAGTCTGCGTTTACCATCATATCATCGTATACTAACAGTTCTGGCATATAATTCAAATATAGTACGAATGGTTTTAAATATTCGTGATACTCATGTAATCTCATGAATAACATATTTGTTGCCTGCGGACCAAACACATTGAATATAACAATGAGATGGTTTAGAATTAACCTTTCCTTCAGATCTTTATCTTGTCTATATCGACTAAAGAGTTTACGGAGATATTGAAATCTCTTAATATCCTCTTCGAACTCTGACATCTCAGTACACTGAGGGTTGTCATAGTGTTTCATCGCGTATAGCAGAAAGGTTGATTCAGTCAAATTCATAACAATAAAGGCAATCTTTTTAGATTAAGCGTCAGCTACGATTGTATCTTCAACTGCTGTATTACCAGTAACACCTAAGTCACCAGCAGCAACTGCTGTAACTTTCATTGGTACTAAGCATTCCGCAAAGTGACGGCCATTTGCTGTATGATATAACCACCAGCCTGGTCCTTTAAGACCTTTTGCTCTGTTAGATGCAACACCTGCTTCTGTTAAGTCAACAAAGACTGCGTTGTCTTCATCATTAGACTTATTAGTATTTCCTGCTGCGGTTTCGAGCCACTTTGGTACGTCAGCTGCGACGTCTGTTTTTCCCCATAGTGCCATTGTTATTCTCCTATTATTATTTTTATTATTTTAAAACTTTATAAAGTTCATTAACTAAATCGGCTTTCTTTTTTCTTTTGTCGAGTTCAATACCTGCTTTACGACCAGTTTCTTCAAGTCCAGCTTTTGTTAGTTTACCTAACGCAGCTTTAGTAACTTGAGGACCTTTTGCAGTAGCAGCCTTCTTTGGCTCCTTTACTGGGTCTACTTTAGCAGGAGTGACTTCGTCTTTAGAAAATAAGCCTTTAATCCATTCAATCAAAAACATAATTTACTCCTATAATGTAATGATTTAACTACCGCAATTGCTAGCAGCCAAATCCTTTTTCTTTGAAGGCTTGATAGAATCCTGAGCTTCAGTACCCTCAGCCTTTTCGTTGTCTCCCTTCCAGTTTGCATCAACGTAATCAAAGAATTTCTTCTTCGCTGCGTCGTCTTCTAGCTCTGCTGGTGATTCGACTCCAAACTTTTTAAGCGCCTTTTGAAAGAATTTCTGATATTCGTTTTCTTCTTCAACAGTTCTTTCACTAACCACTTCTTGTTTCTTTTGAAGAGCAGCCGACATCTTAGTGTCAATCTTACTCTCGATAATTTCTTTCCAACTCATGTCTTTCTCCTCTGTATATTGTTCTGGTAATGACTTTAAAAATTTCATTATATCTCTATTACTACCAAAGACACTCAGTTCCATTCCTGTTGATGTCTTTTTAGTAAATGGATTAAGTTTTGCACTCTTGGCCAGTTTCAAAGCGTTCTTATAGCTCTTATCGTCCATATCAACTAATCTAAAACTTCCGTCAGCCATTACTTATTCCTATTATTATTTTATGTTCTATGTTTATTTATAACAATTTGGTTACTCGGATTTCCAAATTATTAATACCCTTAATCAATCTGTGGTATTCATTTTCTTCAATGTAAAAGTGATCACCTGGCTTTAATAGAAAAGGTAAACATCCTTCGGGTTGAAATTGCCAACCATCGCCTTTTAATACCTCAATCTTTCTATCTTCTTTATCTCTATGCCAGACAAACTTCGATTCATCTTCATTAACATCAAATATACGAATATCATTTAGGTCCGTATATGGTTTACCAGAAATAACTACCACCTCCCTTGAGGCCAAGTTCTTTTGCATACTTAGGTAATCTACAGGACCAGTATCCTGGCGTGAGTTTATCTGATTTAGTATCACAATTGTGTCGACTTGCGAAATTTCGAGCTGCATCTCTATCATTGATTTTAGAAGTGAGCCCACCCTTTTCATCACCGAATTCAATCTTTTTAATGTTTCCTGTGTCAGGGTTTCGTACATAAACAACATACTTTTTATCACCACTTGAACGTTTTGGTTTGTTTAATTCTGGTTCTTTTGCTGCTGCAAGTAATCCCATTGAATCATCAAATTCAACAAGAGGTTGTTCTAAAGGAACTGTTACACCTTCGTATAGTCCGAAGTTTTCGTATTTCCAATCTGCTATCTTTTTCATTAGTGATCCGATTCGTCGTTTCTTGCTGTTTTGTTTGATAATATGAATCGTCTATTAGGATTCACCGCAACTTTGAACTTTGTTATTAGTTTACGATTCACTAACATCTCTGAAGCAGTATCTTTTAATGATAACGCGATTTCGGCAATATGTGTTTTGTTATTAAAAGTTATATTGTGTTCGATAACAGGTCTTTCGTCAAACGCTTTTTGACCACGCATTGGTCTTGAGATATACAATAATTCATCTTCGAATTTATATCCGTTCTTTTCCCAAAATACCTTTTTACCTTTTACTTCTAATTTATCAACATGTAACATACTTGCCTTTGCACTATTACCTGTATCAAACTTTGCACGTACTGGATTCTTTTCCATACCTTCAAATATTATTGTTTCTATATAACCTGCTTCTTGTCTAAATACAGGTCTTCTATTGACATCTTTAGAAAAGAATTGTATAATACGTTCCAATACTTCTTTATCAGATATCTTACCAAGCTTTTCTTCTGTCCAAGGATCATATCCTTCAAAGTGAGAACGAATACCTGGAGAACCGTTTACTTCAATAATATAAGGATTACCTTTCTTATCAACAAAGTGATCTACTCCACAATACATTGCACCACTTGCTCGTGCTGCTGCCTTAATTACATCTATCTCTTTCTTTGATAAATCGTAAGGTTCTGTTGTAGCACCTTGGTGAACGTTATTTCTAAAATCTTTATTATCTGTTGGTTGTATTCTTTCAGCTGATGCAAGTATTTTACCACCAATAACTAATGTACGTATATCTGATTTCATTTCAAAGAATTCTTGTATTAATAAATCAGCATCGTATTTCCATAATGATTGACATACACCTGTTAGAGATGACATACTATCAATCTTCATTACACCAACACCTTGAGTTCCTTTTAGTGTTTTAATAATAACAGGAAACTTTCCACCTACACGTTGATGTGCATCTTCAATTGATTCTTTGTTTGGTATACTTGATGTTCTTGGAATGGGTATATTGTTTCGACCTAACAATAATGCGTTGGACATTTTGTTATCACAGACTAGCATAGAATCAAGATCGTTAACAACTAAGAAACCTATATCTTGTAAAGAAGAAACCATTGATTGCGAAGATAGAGTTTCAATGGCTCCTGCTCTAACAAATACAATAGAATTATGCATTTCTATTTTGCAGTCTTTATTCTTACCGTCAATATTACGAATCTTAACATTGCCAATTTCAATATCTGAATCGGCAATCCATGCTTTCTTAACATCTACGAAATCGTATTTAATATTACGCTTGACTGTAACTTCTTCCATTAAACCAGCAAACGTACCGTCGCCATCGCCTGTTCCTAAGACAACAACATGCAAGTCATCAAATTCGATTACCTCAGTGTTTTCTTCGAGGGCATTAACCCTGTATTCGGATATGGTCTTCATTATATTATTATATCAACTCTGTGACTAAATGTCAACTACTTTTTACGCTTATCTTTATCTTCAACTGAAATAGTAACTTCTTCGTTATGCGGATAACCTTTTAATGGTTCCTTTGAAGGCACTAAAGCTTGCTTAATTTTTTCATAAGTTAGCTTATTGATTTTTTCTTTAAATTCCTTTGTTCTTGCATCAAGGCCTTTCTTGATCTCTACGTCTAATCTTTCTTGCCTTGTTAATTCCTTTGGCATGTTATCCTCCGAATTCGTGTCCTGCGACTCGCTTCATTTGTTTTTCAAATTCTGCAAAATCTGGTTTAGTTTTATATAGTTTGATTGATAGGTTATCTTTATCTTTGCCTTTGATGCGCCAATTATAACCTTGTTCTTTATGTTCTGGTTTTGTTGTTTTAACAACACGACGTTCGTAACCGTCTTCCCATGTTTCAGAACCTTCAGTTAACTGTTCGTCAACAAGTAATGCTAAAACATGTGGGTCTAATCCAAATTGTTGAGCAATCTTGCCTGAATAGTATTCTTTACCATGTCTTGGCTTAGGCCCGTGTTTAAACATGATTTCTTTTACTTTGGCAACAGCCGCAGTATATTTCTTTTTGAATATTGTATCAGCAGCTAACTTCTTAATTAATTGATTCGTGTTCAATTCTTCAAGCTCCGTTGATTCTGGTACACAGTTGGGAACGTCTTTACCGTTCTTCTTTTTCATTCCAACTTTTTTGTATCCAGACCAACAGCCGTCTGCTTCACAATACTGTTTAAAGGTTTTCATTGCTCTTCGTTCTGTCTCTTTAGAACTGCTGAAACTTGTGGGTGATCAGACAAACCCTTTTTAATCTTTTCAATTGCTTTAACTGCACCAGACATATTACCACCTGCATAACGCTTATCCGATGCAACTCCGATGGCCATTTTAATATCTTTAGGTGAAAACCCTTCGTCAAGATCAACTGATTCAATAACACCGTTCTTAACCATATCTAACGCATCAAAAATATCCATAACCTGATCTCTAAGGTCTGTATCCAATGCTCTTATAGCACCTTGGAATACTTTCTTATTACCAGATCTATATAGCTTTTCGATACGTCTTATGTCTTTCTGATCTCGGCCTTTCATTTTGTTACCAAGATCATTTAAACCTTGAACGGCTTTTGGTACCGATTCAGCAATTTCAAAAGTTCCTTCATTCATAATACTATCAATGAAATCTTCTAATTCTTCGACGTCGTCAGTTTTGATTTCGCCGTTATCCAATGCCCAGTTAAATAGTTCGTCTTCAACTTTCTTTGGTAAATCTTTACCTCTTCGAAGAGCGTCAATATCTCTACGATGTTTGGTTATCAGGTTCTTCCAATCGTTATCTCTTGGAAACATTTTAATAACTTTCTGAATGTTTTCAGTAGTTAACTTGATATCGGCCATTGCTTCAAATAGTTTTGGCATTATCCGAACCTCTTCGCAAACGTTTTGAGATCAATTGTTTCAAAACTACCAAACTCATCGGTTACTCTGAATCCAACTTTACCTTGAACTTCTACAGGTTTTGCTGAATAATATTTGTTGCCTTGTCTAAGACCACCGATCTCAGATCCGTAGAAACCAAGCTTCTTCATTTTAGGTGCGGCTTCTTCAAGTTCTTCGTCAAACATACCAGAATCTTTCATCATCCTGAGAGCATCTTTCTTTGCTCTTTCCATATTAGACTTATTCATCTTTTCAACAGCTTGCCTAATCATCTTAAGACGTTTTGCTTTATCAGCCGGTGACATTTCTTCTTCAACATCATCTTTAGGCTTCTTGCCATTCTTCTTATCTTGATAGGCTTGAAGAGCAGGTGGTAAAGTACCTTCCTCAACACTTTCCTTTCTTGCGAATGAAGCGGCGTATTGACCAGGACGAGCTCTAGGATACATTGCTTTGAATACATCCTCATGCCCCATTATAAAAGTAATCAAATCTTCAAGTACGACGGTGTCCAATTTAGCAATAATCTTTTTAGCATCCGTGAGTTTGCCTTGAGATATAAATTTAGCAACAGCTTGATAATCTGCCTTATCTCCGCCTGATTCTTTCTTGGCAGCAGTATCAATTTCTTTTGCCAGCTCTTTTGATGATTTAGAAAGGTTCTCGCTGATTACATCAACGCCTTCCAATACTTGTCTAAAATTTTTCATTTGGTTTCCTGGTCCTTAAATTCTTTAAAAGTTTTTAATTTCTTTTTACGCGCGATCTCTTGACCAGGCGTATCCTTTTGAAGTCTTGCTCGAGCTTTATCGGTTCCCCAATCACCAGCTCCACCATCTTCTTTAATATTATTTATACGATCCATTATTTAACTTTATCGGCTAAATCTTTATCAGCTTTACCCCATGTACCTGGTGATTTTGTAGCAAAACTATTTACTCTTGCCAATCCCCATTGTACTGGAGTTGTACCAGGACGATGGCCTGTTCTCCAAGCTGCAACACCTCTATCAAATACTTTCTTTAATATACCATAAGGCATACCTGATTTTTCTGCTTTATCTTTTAGGGATTTTTCTGGATTTGATTTTTCTGATACGAATTCTACTTGTTCAATCAACTGTTCTAACTCGTCTATTCTTTGGGCTGTAATCTCTGATTCAATCACTGCTCGTTGTTTCTCTAATGCTTCTGCTTCTTTGGCAGAACGATACATCTTGAATCTATAATCGAAGTTAACAGTATTGTCTTGTCTTAATAGTTGATGTGGTCTTTTTAAACCTGCACGTTCCATATTACGATCTACTGCTTCGCCAAACATTTTCTTAAACTTGTTTGAATGCTTAGATGGTTTTGTTTTAGCTTCTGCATCACCAGGTGCCTTATCATAAGCATCAGGATTGTCGTCGTCCATCTTTGACTTTTTATTGAAATGTGCTTGACGTTTATCTTTAGTAGAACCACCTAGATCTTTATAATACCCAGGTTGTTGTTTTTGCTGTTTGGATTCTTTATCGGCTTCTTTCTGCATTCTTTCTTGAATAGAAGCTGCTCGATATAAGTCAATATTGGAGGATTCATTTGCAGATCTTAAAGCCTTTTGAACTTCAGGATGTTTTGATAGATTACGTTTGAGTTTATCAATTTCTTTAACTGCGTAATTCATATTACCTGATAAATCCAACGCAAGTTCAATTGCTAATTTAACATTCTTATCTCGATTGGCTGCAGCTTTTGCGCTTGGGTTTGATTTATAATAACTGGCAACTTCAGCGCCTGTTAGTTTTTGTTTACCCATTGCTGATAAAGGATCGACCTTACCTGCCTTAACTCTTTCTGCAAGAAACTGACTTACCGCAAAATTGGTTTGTTCGTTAATACCTAATCCATCACGAACCGCTGAATATAAGTCCAACCTTATTTTATCGTTTCTTGTTGGAATTCCTTTAACGAATTCGTCAAATTTACCATCTGCGGCTAATGCTCTCATCTTGCTTGCTGACATTCCATCAACACCATCAGAGTCAGGATCGCGTTCACCAGCAGAAACAACGTCAATACTATCAAACGTATAATCTTTACCGTTATATTTGTTTAGCAATGTATCAAATTCTTTAACTCTATCTGAACCAACAACTAAAACTAAATCCTTATAGCCTTTCTTTTGTAATTCTTGTGCAACTTGTATAATTGTTTTTGCGTTTGATTTAACAATCATCTTTTTACCGAATAGAGCTTGACCAAATTTAATCTTATCATCATACGATAATGGATTCTTTTTAGCATCTTGTGTTTTTGATAGGTATACTAATGGAGTACCTTTAACTGAGATTGCCTTTTTGATAATTGCATTAACTAATTTTTCATGACCGACTGTTGGAGGATTCATACGACCAAATGTGGCAACTGCTACTGCTGTAACAGCTTCGTTAATGCGTGGTTCAGTATCAATATACTTTGTTGCGTCAAAAGTAGTTTTGGTATCTTTTTTAATGACATCGTTTTCGTCTTGATCTTTTTTCTTATCTTTACGCTTCTTGATATCTTTATTAGAAGAATCTTTTATTTTGTCGGTATCTGTGTAATCCTTTACAGATCCAGCCGCCATCGATGTATCATCTGCTTCGTTTAAGCGATCCATGTAAGTATTTCCTAATTTTTAGTTTGCTAATGTTTTTATTTATAATAATTAGCGAAGCTGTCTATAAATTCGTAGTTAACGTGCGCTGACTCATCCCATATCGTAGAATCTCTTAAATATCCTATAGCAGGGGTTGGAGACATAATCACAAGTGGTATCTTGGTTCTTCTCTGTCCACGAATAAAGTATGCGTTATCAACTGCTCCTAATATACCTTGCTCTTCTATTTCGTGAATTAAGTTTTGGGCTGTTCTTTTTGTCATCATATAAGCATGGGCACCTTCATGACCATCTATATTAATCAATTTCCGTGGTTGTTTATTACCTTCTTTATAATCATAACGTAATTCTGATAATTTATATCCTAACGCAATTAAATAGTTATCTGGTATTTTGATGTCTGGTTTATAATACATAATAGCATCGTGTTCTAATACAATACCAACGTTATCTTCACCTTCGGCGATCTTTTTCCAAATAGCAGCATGACCAGCAGAACAAGTATTTGCTTTGTGATGCATGTTTGGTTCAGCAACGTAAAGCATAGGTTCGTGGAATTTCATTTTGATTCCAGTTTCACACCAAGCCATACGACCAGTACAATGAGACCAACCTTCAAAGTACTCCCAATCTAAACCAACAAGATCACATGAATCAGAACAAGTCTTTGCGTATTCTCGAGATGTTGGATGGTCATGTGTTAATATATAAGCTTTCAAAATTCTACCTTATCATATCCACACGCCATTGCGTAATGGTTAATTCTGTCTATGTGTTGTTTAGATGGTGTTGGAAATTCCTCTGCCATCTGTTCAAACGATTTATGCTTTCGAGTGTTTTCTTTATTTGGATGTTCTATATACTGAATATCTGGATATGCAGATTTAAAGTAATTAAATAATTTCTGTTCTTCGTTCTCAATCCTATATTGTACATCTGGGCGACAGCGTAGAATCATTTCATGGAACTGACATATACTATCAATTGCGTTTTCTATTGGGTTGTCACTATTTAATCCAATAAATTGTTTACGAAAGTATGTCGAGTCGTAATCAAAATTTGAATAGTTAAAGTTTTCGTAATACTTTGTACCACACCAACTAGTTCCATCTTTATCACAAGGTGGTGTTTCAGTATATACAATTGAAGCAAGAGCGGTTTTTGGATCTCGTGTATTATATACTAAATGATTATATGTTGGTCTTCTATCAAATCCTCTCTGCCACATATATGGTCCTTTGGGTTTAACTAATAACCAAGATACAATACCTTGCTTACCCATTACTTCATGGCCGACATCCAAACCCCAATCTGATAATACTTTACTTGTATAACCAGTTCCTGTCCTTGGATGTCCTAAACCTAATATTTCTACGTGAATCACTCTATACCTTCATAATATTGTTTTGTTGTTCCTGGGAGACCTAAATCAGTTGCGGTTGAACCCCAATGTTGTTCTGCGTATATTTTACCTGGTCCATCATACCTTGGATACCCAGGACGAAACCATTGAGGTATAAATGTATAAGAAGGAAAGATATGTAGTAGGTGACGAGTGCCATCAAGTAATCTTGCTAAGAAAAAGTTTCCTGTTGATTCGTGTGGCTTTGGATCTAAATCTCCAGGTCTTAATGTATGGAGTTTTCTCAATATAACATCGAGGAATTTATTGCCTGGGTTTGCTGCCATGATTGGAGATATAGATCTCGGTATTACATCTTCCTTTTCAAATACAGTATATGCTAAGTTTGGATCTTCAACGAATAGTTCACTAACATCATGATAACATTCTGAATCGGCTTCAGGCCAAAAGCCACCTCTCTCAAAGATTAACTCATAACGAATTAAATCGGCAACTCCTGCCCAACACTTTTGTCTATAATACTCTTCAATCAAATGCTGATTATACCATTTACGTTTGTGTAACATATCATCAGTGAATACTGAGTACTCCCAGTCAGGCATTTTATCTGGCCAAGTATTCATCCACTTCAATGGAGCAGGATTAGGTCCTATCCAAATGTGAGTCATCTTCTTTTCAATACTTATGTCCATAGTCTCTTAATATATCTCATTGCAGCCGCTGCGTTGTCGTTAGAATCTAAATTTATATATCCGATATTAAGTCGGTCAAATTGTTCCATGATTGCTTCATCAATTAAAATACACTCATCTATATCCTGTGCTCTACCTTGTTGGTCAAAACCTTCAGGTCTTGTTAACATAAAATTGATATTGTGATTATATAGCTTATAACATTCAAGGGCCATTTGGTCAATTAGATCTGAGTAGAGCGGTTCACCATATCTCTCACGATATATCGGACTTAAGAGTACAGGACTATCGGTAATAATATAATCTACCTTATCGGATAATCGTAATATTTTTCGATGTTGGTGGCCAAGAACCCACAGTTGATCTTGTAGCATAGGGATGTTACCTTCCCATACGCACTCTTTAGCAAACTCGTCCGTCAGTTCGACGTTATAGCCTGCGATTTTCATTTGATAGAACAAACCGGCAGCAGCGGTAGATTTACCTGACCCAGGCCCGCCGTAGAAGTTTATGACTGTTACGTCTTTCATTAAGGATCACCTTATTCATATTATAGAATTTATATTATATCATATTTAGGCAGTGTTGTCAACCAATATAAGATCAAACGATGCTGATAAAACACCGTTTGCTGCACCAATAGCTCTAAAGTCCATATCACTCTTTTCAGTAATTCGAATAGGAGCAGTGTAATGGATTGAGTGTTCCATTTGGTATAGCATAGTACCACCAGTAACTCTAAATGCTCCGCCAAACGGTCTTACAAAGAGTGATGATTCAACGGCTTGGTTCTTATTAGAAGCTACTTGCATATGAGTTAGGTAAGCAGTTTTACCAGCAGGGACTGTATAAAAAGCTTGTAACGTTTGGCCACGTTCTGCTTTAATAGAACTTACAATATCAGCACCGATCGTTGCAGTAACATTACCAACGTTTGTTTCTGTTACCATATACATACGATTAATACGATGCCAAGTTTTAGTTCCTACAACATCAGCAGTACCAGCCAAAGTTAATGTTTCTGATTGAAAGTTATAATTTGCATCTAATCCTTCGAGCGTAACGCCAGTTGTATCACCAGCAAGGGATGAAGTAACAGTAACAACACCGGCATCACCAATTTCTCTCCAAGGTACTAATTGATCTCCATTATTTTCGCCTTGCGTCCAAATAGTTGACCAACCTGTTCCGATAGTGCCATCAATGATGCCAAACTTATGTACCGCGGAGTAACCGTCTAGTTCTCCGGCTGCTAAAGGAATATTAGATGCCTCGCCAAACGTATTGATAATATTACCATCTTTATCTGCGAGCATAAATGCTTCGAATAATGTTTTATTACTTACGAGATATTCTTGGTCGTTTTTGTTCCAAATTGCCATCGTTATTGTCTCCTATTGTCTCCTATTTTTGCCACCCTTTAATGTATTGATCTGAGAAATTAGCAAGACTGAATCCCATACGATCCACGATCTTTAATGCGTTCTTACCATAATGGTCAATCGCAACAAATCCTTCTTGTCCTGTTACTTCAAATCCTTTTGTTGTTTTAAGTAGTGTTTTAATACCACCAACTTTATTTAATTTGTCTATGATAACATATTTCATATCAACCATCAAATCATATAGAGTAAATATAGCTTCGAGTTTTTTCGTATTACCTGGAGCCGCAAAGATTTGTAATGCTAACGTTGCTTTATCCATTTGTGTTTTCTTACCAGCAGGAGTCTTGCGCTTATCTGCTTCTTTCTTATAATACTGTTGTATGTAACTCTGTAAATCTTTAACGAAAGGTTTGACCGCACCTATACGTTGGCCATCGCGTACCTTTGTATTAATAAAAGTATTTACCTTTTGATTTAAATCTGCGTTTGTTCCGAGTTCGCCTAGAACCTTAGCATCTATTGTTCTAAACAATGCTCCTGCTTGACTTAACTGAGCAGTTAGGGCTTTGTTCTCTGCGTCGGTAAATGTTGCTGTACCTGACTTATCTTCAAACGTTGCGTCTACGTGCCAGACGTTTTTGACTTTCGCAAGTTTTGTTGATATCGCCATTCCAAAGCTTGCAGACATTGTCTCAAGAGTTGATCCTGCGTATGTTGTGTGCCAGACCACACCAATCTTTGATCCTGAAATTGTCTTACCGAGTCCTGATGCTTTAGGTACCGCGTAAACAATGGTATTAGGATGGAAAGTAACACACGATTCTCCATCAATATCTTCCGTTTTAAGATCGTCATCCGTATATAAGAAATCACCTTGTACTACTCCACTTATTCCGAGTTTAGCGAATTCTTTTAAAGCAACTTTAAATTTGCTATTGAGTTCACCACTCAGATCATTATCAATTTCTGCATTTGTTTTATACAGCTTTGGAGTTTTATTAAATACTCCTTTCTTTGCCACGAAGAACTTACCATCGGCAGGATCAACACCAGCAAAAATCGCAGGAGCTCCGTCCCACTTTGTTGTAATATTAACAGGAGCCTTAGTATTACCTGATAGCATATCGCGAATATTACGAATATAATTAATTACGTTTCTTGTTCCTTTTACACCACCATCGAGAACCGCGTCCTCAAGATGAGTCATGTGTAGGTTTGCGTCCGCTTCCGCAAGGTATTGGTTATACGACTTCATTTATTTTTCAACCTCAGGTAGCCTTTGTGTTTAAAATCCAATTCTACTTTCTTTTTAATAATTGCCGCTATATCGTTAATTGTCTTAATATCTTTGCGTTGTACATCTTGCATTAACTTGTTCTTAACGTCTTTTAGAATAATATCAATAATACCACTACGATCCATAGCAAGATCAGCTTCATTAATATTCAAATGTTCTTCTGCGTAAGACTGAATCCATTTCTTTGCTTTAGGATTTTCAATAGCAGACTTAGAAAATTTAGTTGCCCACTTATAACCATCTGTAATATTAGATTCGATACTTGCGCCTTCTGAATTATCAATAATAATAAAGTCTCGGCCAAACATTTTCTGATATCCACCAATGTTCTTTTGAACTTCTTTCCATAATGTGGTGACTTGTTGAATAGGTAGTGATCTTGGTCTTGCGTCGTTACGAGCAATTGCAGTATCTAAATCCGTATTAACATATATCATCCCTACATCATAACCCAAGCTTCTTAACTCTTTTGCTTGTTTTTGAATCTTAGCAGCGTTCTTACCTGTTCCATCAATAACTAATCCTAAACGACCACGCAAATAACCAGTCATCCTCGCGCCTGTTACTTTCTTTGCTTTATCTCGAATCTCTTGTCCTTGAGTTGAAAAGATAGTATCAGCATCCATTGTTAAACCAGCTTTATTCATTGCTGCTTCAAATGCATCATCCGAATTCACAACTTTGAATCCAAGAATAGGTAATGCAGTTTTTCCAACGATATATGATTTACCTGAGCCAGGACCGCCTGCCAAAAAGATTGCTTTGAATATCGCAGGATCGTTTGGACCTTCGTCAACAAATGTTTTAAAATCCTTCATAAAGAAATATTTCCTGGTATGCCTGTTGCTGAACTTACTTCTACTCCGAAGAACTTCATTAAACTCGCAAACATTTTCTTTCCCATCTTTGCGATCTTTGTTAGTATTGCTTTCATCTTAGCAAGAACATTGGCAACTGCGGCTTTAACTTTATTTACAAATGCCTTACCTTTATCTTTAGCCCAATCACCAGCTTTCTTTAACATATCGAGTGGACCTTCTGATAGGAAGTCTTCAGTTAACATTAAACCGTCGAGTGTTTCCATTTCAGATAATACAATACCTCTTAACGTTTCTTCTTCTTTAATACCTAAACGTAATGCTGAATATGCAGGGGCACCGCCGCCACCTGACTTAAATGAAACGACAGGTTTAACTGTTTGCGAATATTTAACAATAACAGGATCATTAATACTATTGATAGGCTGAACTTCAATAGCACCTGTTAGACTGAACTTACCTAATAGGTTAGCTGCGGCAGGAGAACCTGCACCACCAAACTTATGATTACCGGTTGCTGCCTCAAGTACAATATGTTTACTAAATAAAGCATTGACTGCTGTATCTTGATTAATAAGGCCTTCGAGCATTTTAGTTAATTCTCTATTACCTTTATCCTTTGCTTGAAAATCAATCACTGCATCAGTCTTTACACCAGCTTTTGATTGTTTACGCAAATCACCAGCAGTCTCTCTCGATATTAGAGATGCCATATTAGTTTCCATTGTACTAACAAGTTTAGCTGCCATTGTTCTGTCTTCGCCCATTTCCGACATTGCTGCTTTAACGATTGCGATAGCTTCTGCTTTGGTTGGTGAGGCAAGCTGAGATCCGCCTGCTTTCTTTAATGATATCTTTTCTTTGAAATCAGCGGATGCAATATCAGTCTTTGGTGTTTTGTTCTTAGCACCTGATTCTTTCCATATAGGTCCTAAACTAATAGCTCCCATACCGCGACCAGTTTGCACTAACTGTTTTGCTTTTAATTGGTTATTGAAGTTGGTTGCGATTTTATCAGCAACATCTGCATAGTCACTAAACTTTTCTGCTACTTCAACTGTTGCGGCATCTGTTGATTTACCGTTGAGTTTATTGTAGGCGTAAACAATAACATCTTCCCATTCCGCACCTGTTGGTGGAGAACCTGAAGTTTTAACATGAGTAAAGGAACTCGATTTAAAACCGGTTGCTCCTTTCATATGTATCACTTTACCGTTTGGTGCTTTTAGATACTTTTCTGCCGGACCATCACCATAAGTATAGTCAGCTTTGGTTGGTGCTATAATCTCAAAGTGATCACCGGGTTTATAACCTAAAGCATCTAATTCTCTAAAACCTTTTCCGTTAAAAGCGACTTTGTGTCCTATAACGTAGTCAGGCTTTAAGAAACTAGCTTCTTTTATATATGAATTGAAACTCTTCATCTGTTACCTATTAAAATTAATCTATAGAGTTATTTATACAGATACTTAAGTTAACGCAACATCTCCAAAAACTTTCTGACCTGGTTTGCGTTTGTTCAGTCTCATACCAATGTCGGTCTTATCAAAGACTGGCGAACTATCATCCCAGTTCTTTTTTGCATGTTGCCCACCACCTCCAGATGGAGCCTCGAGATTAATATTCTCTTGTGCAGATTCTTCGAGTTCATATATCTTCATCTTTGCGCGTTCAATACCAACCAGGAATCTTCGATAGTAACTGATGTCTCCCCAACGATTCTTCAACTGTTTAATCATAAGTTGATTCATTTCGTCAAGATATTCAGAACTGACCAAACCTAATATACAGTCAGCAGTATGAGTAATACCCATTGACTCAGATGTATTTGTTAGATCAACGTCAGAGTTACCATACGCATCACGATTATACTGAGAAGAGGTAACGATTGCACAATTGTATTCCATTGCCAATCCACGTACTTCTTCCGCAATTGATTTTACTAAAGTATAACTATTTGCTGCAGCTGCACCTTTAACTCGAGCAGATGAACAGATGTTCAAGTAATCAAGAAAGATAATATCAGGAGCAAAGTTCTTTTTGAGTTTCAATTCGTTAAGCAGATGGCGGAAGTGACCGCTATGAGCAGATCCTGTTGGAAACTCCTTCACAATTAGTTTACCTGCGGTCTTACCTTTTAATCGAGCCATGCGTTTCTCAAATACATCTCTTGGTATTTCAGCAACTTCATCAAGAGTAATATCCATAATGTTTGCATCAATTCGACGACCGATTTCTTCAGCAGCCATTTCCATTGTAATATACAGAACATTCTTTCCATACATCAAATGATTTGCTGCCATGTGACATTTAAGTAAAGACTTACCACCACCTGTTGTTGCCAACAAGACAGTCATAGATTTACGAGGTATGCCACCTTTTGTAATTTTGTTTAAGATTTCTATATCGAACGGAATGCGTTCTTCTTTGCGATGATAATGTTCATAACGATCGTCAACATCTTCAAGGAAGTCATGACCGACAGAAGAGTCAAAACTGATACCCAACGAATCGGATAACAGTTTTGGAATTTCTCCTTTGTCAAGTTCAGAGTCTTGGCCATCAAGGATCATAATGGATTTACGTATACTATTATATAGATCTTTGTCCTGACAGAACTTTTCAGTTTCATCAAGTAAGAAATCTAATTGAGTGTCCGTATCAATTGACATACTGTCAACTAATTGATGTACACCCTGATACGTATCTTCCGATAGATCCTTTCTTTTATCAACAGCAATCTTGAGAGCTTCTAATGAAGGCGGCTCCTTGTACTTTTCCAAGTAGTCCGAAGCCGTTTCAAATACGCTACGAAGAACTAAATCATCGAAATAATCATCTTTTAAATATGGAAATACCTTACGGCAAAAATCCTCATTAAGTATCAGATTCGATAAGATCGTTTTCTCGAGCATTACTATCTCCCATTACTGCTGCGTTTAATTTAAACTTACGTTCAATGTATTCGTTATACTTAGGACATGCCATTAGACGTTCAAAGAATGCATCATCGTCCATGATATCCTTTGCTCTACGTTTTGGTTCAAGTACTTCACCGGTTTCCATATTGATTTCGTTATACCAGCCTTGAGTTTTAGAATCAAGATGTCCTGACTCCAAAGCCAATTCCATTAACGATGACCATTTCTGAATACCTTTATCAAACAATACAGTGAAAGGAAGTTTTGATTTTTCTTTAACGTATCTTGACTTTTCAATATTAATAGTAAACTTGAAACCTTCTAGATCTTTGCCATCCTTCTGCTGAGCTTTACCAATAATGAATACTTGGTTTGCACTATACATAATACCTGTACCACCAGATACAACAGCTTTTGGAAATAATCCCATCTCCTGATATACATGGTTAATAGCGATACAAGGAATGTCACGTGTAGTCAGCTTAGGTGTAACAATACGGAACAACGACTTGATCTGTTTTGCACGCGACATATCAGCAACTGATTTCTCAGACATGGCATCTTCGACTTCTTTCTTCGAAGCAAGGTTACCAATTGAGTCAATCAGAATCATAACATGATCGCCTTTAGTAACTTCATCAAGACGTTTTGTTAAATCAAACTTTAACTGTTCTACATCTTCCAATGGCACGTGAATAACACGGTCAATGTCAATGTCAAAACTTTGTAAGTAATCAGGTGTGATACCATATTCTGAATCATATAGAATAGCAACGCCATCCTTATACTTATCAAGGTATGCCTTCATACAATATAAACCCAAAAGCGTTTTGAAACTTTTAGATACACCAGCTAGGACTGTTAACCCAGGAATCAATCCACCGTTAAGACTACCACTAAAGGCAATATTAACAATAGGAAGATCTGTTTTAATAGGATCTTTTGCTTGAAAGAAGTTAGATTTGGAAAGAACCGAAGATCCTTTGACCGAACCTGCCTTCAACATTTTATCGAGTAAACTCATTTTTTATTCTCCACTTAGAATTGTATATAACTTATCGGCGAACGCATCGAGTTTCTCATATCGGTTTGGCCAATAGATGTAATCCTTTTCAGGGTTTGCTTTTAAGTTATTCAATAGCGGTACTACCGCATCATATAATAATTGGGCCTTAGCAGCGCTCGCATCAGCAGAAGCAGCGGTTGTAGTAACCTCGGCCTTTGCTTGTTGAACGACTTCTAATTCTTCAGCATCAACAGCAGTAAAACCAAAATCAAAATCAAGGATGGTGGTTTCTTTTTCTATAGACATATTTTGTCTCCTTTAAAAAAAGGGGATCCGAAGACCCCCATGCTGGTATTAACTACGAGCCAATTCCTTAAAAATACTAAGGTCATCATCATCATCACTAGCGGTTGAGCCTACTGAAGGTTCTGCCGTTGCCATTGTTGGCTCAGACGAGTCGTTAGACATACTGGATAAATCCAATTCATCTGCCGTTTCAGTAACCGGTGCCGAAGCAGTCGGTGCATCATTTTGTAAATCAAGTACTCGATACAATTTAGTTCTTAGATCAGTGTAAGATTTAAAATTACTTTCTGATACTAATTCCTGTAGAGAATGTTGTTCTCCCCAAACTCTTTCCAACTCTGCATCATCTTCAGACAATGGAGTAGCAGGATCGAATTCAGATTTATCGTAGTTCGGATAACCTTCGAATTGACGGATCTTCAATCTGAAGTTTGCGCCTTCCCAAAAATCAAACGGGTTGGTTGGTTCTTCATCTTCAAACGTAGGGTTCATAAGATCATTCAATTTATCAAAGATTTTTTTACCAAACTGATACATGAATACTTTACCTTCATTTTCAGTATTGCCTGGGTCTTTAACGATATAGACGTTAGCAGTATACTTCAGCCTGCGCTTCTGTTTACGTGCTTGTTCTTTATCAGCTTCAACACCAGAGTTCCACAGCTTAGAGTTAAACTCTGATACTGGGTCATCCTGATTTAAGGTGGTTAACGAGTTCTCGATATACCAAAGGCCTGTTGGTCCTTGGAAACCGTGATCCCAAATTCGTACGAAAGGCATTTCTTCACCTTTAGAGGCTGGTAGGAATCTAATGACTGCGAAGCCATTTCCTGCCTTATCTCTTGTTGGTTTCCAAAATTTTCCTGCGTTCGGATCTGAGTAGGATTTTGAAGATATCTTTTCTAGTTGTGAATTCAACTTGTCAAGAGTCTTCGAGCGGTTCTTCTTAAGTGAAGAAAAGTCTGTTAGTGCCATAATTAGTTCTCCTGTTATATAGCGATTTATTTGCGTAATATTACAATACAAAACGGTCTTTGATTATTTTCTTAAACCGATCTGCGTTAAAATCCAAAAAGGGTTTATACTTTTTAGATTTGTTTATTATATCAAAAGATACGTGTTTGTCAACTACTTTTTCTTGCCAGTATGAAAATATATTCGCACTGTGAGCAAGAATAGTAAATGTTTCCAAACTAATCTTCTTTTGTAATAACAATGTCATTACCAAAGGATGTTGTCCATCTCTTGATATAAAGTTTCGCTTGTATTCATCATCAAGATGAGCAAGCTCGGATTTGAAGATATAACCTAACGATTCTACCCTCTTCCTCCAATTCGTGTATCTGGCTTCTCCTTCACTGTCGAGTAGATCTCGAACCCAGATATTTTTATTTATTAAAAGATTACTCATAATTAAATTAATGTAATCATCTTTCTTTGCCAATTTAGCAAAAGAATAAGCATCGTTGCGAGCCATAAAGGTTTCGCGGTTTGCTCGTACCTTTCCATTATATTTAAAGTAATCGTAACTCTCCGTCGTAAAATGTTTCTTTAGTGCCAGAAATTTAACGTACGCGTTAAACGAATCATCACTTACTAAAGTCTGTGATATCTTGTTCATCTTCTTTCTTCACCATTCTTAAACTAACTGCCTCAGTCCGTATCTTTTCTTTCAACACCGAACTCTTCTTTACGATTTGTGCGATAGTCTCAATTTCAATACCATTCTTCTCAGAGTAATCAACAAGCGCATCAATATATGGTACGCCATTAGAGATGTGTCTACTTATTTCGTGGTGGATTTTATCTGGTGTTAAAGCAACAACGGACATATCAAGTTTTTCCTTAGTTTCTTTTTTAGTCATGTATACCTTATATTATATACTAGTTGCCAGGATATGTCAATAGTTATTTTTGTTAATTTTTAAAATGTTTTATTTGATTTGTTAGACTATTATACAACAGTTTGCTGTGTATGTCAATGGTTATTTTCTGAAATGTATAAAAATCCGCTCAATCAGTTAGGGGTTAACCTTTTTAATCGAACGGATATATTATAACAGGTTTTGCGCCAGATGTCAATCTATTTATTGATTAATAATTAGAAAGTGACATGGTAATGATAAAGAACGGCAGGACGATAGGGAATGTAATCAGCGACAGGGCTTTTGTGATCTCACAAAATCTACATACTTTTTCATTATCTCTTAATTTTTCGTATCCAGCAATCAATGCTAAAGTGGTCATCTTTCTCCTTCTTGGGGTATATATTAAATAAAATTATGTTACCGCCGGTAACAGAAAATATATATACAGAGTTGAAGAAAAAACTACTATAAATTTATATTATATTTTGTAATAGATTATATTACATTTCGTTATATGTTAGACTTCCTGAAAGAGTACGTTTTCTACGTATTGATTCTTACGTTCCTCGGTTATTCCCATTGCCAAAATTGAACTATGAAGCATTCTATTAAGTTTTTGTTTTTCACAATACTTGTTCTGTGCTTCGAGAGTATTAATCCATCTCTTAGTGTATTGAGGATTGTCCATCTCCATTGTATAGAATCTTGATAGTTCCAAGGCCATGTTAACAAGTTGTTCCGTTTCTTCACCAGAACGAATTGCACCAGCACCTACAATGTTTTCCGAAAAGATCTCTAACGCCCAATCTGGCATTATCCTTTCTTTCTTCCATTCAAGGCTTTCGGTTGCAGTTCTAAACTTAATCATATACGGATGTTTATCATTGTGAAGAACATCTATTGGAGAGTAGTCACAAAAGCAACCGCTAATCTTTTTTGGATTCGCAACAATATCTAATCCGAAGATAGGTAGATCAACATGTTCTCTTGGAAAGAAGTTAATATGCATTAACCATAACTTATTCTTTCCAACAGGTTCAATTGTCTTGAGATGCGCTTTACGAATCGTATCGCTTTCCCAAAAGTAATCTTTCCAGCCTTCAAGGTCAGCCGTATGGTTTTTGTTCTCAACTCGATCCATTGAGGAGTCAAAGTCGTTAATTAACGTTGCAGCAAGGCTTCTTAACTGGTCGAATAGTTCTGAATCAACAATCATTACTCTTCCTCAAAGGTACCCATCTTTCGAGCCAAAGCGTAATTCTCTGATTCGTATTCTTCTGAATTGTTATGGAACCTTTCAATTAATTCGTGGAACAATCTCTCTGCGTATTCAAAGCAGTTCTTTGCTTCTGCTTCCATACCGTCGTGTAACAGTTCTCTCGTTAATGCAATGAGTTCTCTACGATCTTCAAATTCATACATAAGACCTGACCCAGGAACATTACGTTTAATAATTTGACCGCCATGTGCGTCACCAAAGTGTCTTACGTATAAATGAGCAATCAGACCATCGTTGTCGTTATCTTCGGCTAAAGTATGAATATGTTTAACGTATTCTCTGGTTGACTGAAGATCATCTTCGATTTCTTCTAAATCATATAGAGCTTCGATTTCTTGGAGATCTTCTTCTATTGCGGTTGATCTAAAGATAGGCTCTAGTTCCATAGGTACAGAAACCGCACCTTCTAAAGCTCTATAGTTTTGCAGTTGAGCATGCAGGTATTCTTGGTATAGTTTAGGACTAATCTCACCGCTTAATAACAAATCTGCAAATTCTGTTCTTTCTGCGTTATCGTGGTGGGCTCTTGTTAGTTCTTTTAAGTTGTTTGACATTCTTTCACCTTCATTTAAATAATAAATCTGTTAATAGTATATGAAAGTATTTATAAATAATTCCATAACTCAATTGTATATATCCAAATGGAGCTAATATGAAAAAAGAAGTACAATTTTGTGATGTAAAAAGTGAAGCCATTCTCAAAGCAGAAATGGCAAAGATTGCCTACGAAGACGGACCTATAGCAAAAAGAGATTTTAAAGCTCTTGGCTATACTGGTCATACCTTTATTGACCACGACGGCGCACAAGCTCATTGTGTATGGAACAAAGAAGAATTTGTTTTATGCTGTAGAGGAACCGAACCAACAGAAATCAACGATCTCAAAGCAGACCTTAACATCTGGCCTGATAAAGCGCAGGTTGGTGGTTGGGTACATAATGGATTCCAAACAGAAATCGATGATATCTGGGAAGACATATTAAAGGTAATCGGTAAACAACTCAAAACCAAAAGATTAAGTATATGTGGACATTCATTAGGTGGAGCCATGGCAACAATTGCTGGGTCTCGATTAATGGAACACAAACCCGTTCTATATACTTTTGGATCGCCAAGAGTAGGTAACGGAAAATTTGTAAAAGAATGCGAAGATTTAGAACATTATCGTTTTGTAAATAATAACGATCTTGTAACTGTTATACCACCTTGGTTTATGGGCTATCGTCACCACGGTCAAGTTATGTATTTTAACTATAATGGTATCATTAAGAACCTTGCTTGGTGGAGAAAGTTAAAAGATAAACTACGAGGTATCGTTACTTCGTGGATCAAATTAAAACCTTTTGACGGTCTTTCTGACCACTCAATGGATAACTATACAAAATATACTAAGGACAACTAATGGACATATTAGAGAGATTAACGGACGATACTCTATGGATCTATACGGCAATCCTTGGGTCAATAACTGGTGCTGCATTCTTATTCTGGTTTAAAGATACAAGAGCAGCTCAATGGGGAGTAGCTAAATTTGACGCGTTCTTAGAAATGTTAGCAATACGATGGGGATGGACTTGGTTACAAACTGACCCTGAACTTTGGAAAAAGAAGTATCCTAAAATTGTTGCCAAAATTGATGAATTAGAAACAAGAATTGTGTTTATGGAAGAGATTGCCCATGCTCCAGTTGCGGAAGGTGGTGCTACTGAACTTAAGGAATTAATCAATGGTATCAATAAAAGACTTGATAAAATTGAAAAGAAACGGAAGTGAACTTAACTGATGCAGCAATATCTCAAGCGACTAAGAAAGCAGAGACAGATGGCGAAACACTTATACGAATTGGTGTTAAGCCTAGTGGCTGTAATGGTTATGAGTATACTTTTAATTGGGACGATACAGTTACTGTTGAAGATTATATAAAAGAATTTTCTAACTTCAGTATCGTTATTGATAAAGAAAGTCAACCTTACTTTGAAAATGCTACATTAGATTTTACGAAGGAAGGTTTAACTGAACAGTTTAAAATTATTAATCCATTAGAGGAAACTCAATGCGGCTGTGGTGTTTCTGTTGGTTTCAAAAAAGAATTATAAACAAAAAAGAAAAGGAGGTGATCAAGTGGATTTTATTAAAGCAAGATTGAAAGAAAGGACTTCATTAGATGGAGTTGTTGCTATTGGCGGAGGTATTGTTATGATATTAATACCAACGTCTTTAATTGGCTGGGGTCTTATTGCATACGGTGCATGGACTATATGGAAGAAGGAAGACTAATGAGTGACGAATTAGAAAAGATCCATCATCCTGCCGATAGTAATGGAGACGGTAAGGTATCTAAACAAGAACAAGCAATGTACTTAGAGTTTAAACGAAAAGAACTCGATGATGCAGATGCTATGCGAGATGCGCAACGTAAAATGACATGGTTTGCTTTAGGCGGATTATTGTTATATCCGTTTGCAGTAGTACTTGCGTCGTTGGTTGGACTTGATGAAGCTCAAAAGACTTTGGGTTCAATGGCACCTACATACTTTGTAGCTGTTGCTGGTATTGTTGCAGCATTCTTTGGTGCACAAGCTTACTCTAAGAAATAAAAGATCTTTATTACTCTACGGAGTGTAGAGTTTCAGTTGTGACGGTATCATTATAATCACCATCACTGAAATGCCGAACGGCTGTTTCTTTATATAGGAATCCATTGTGTACTCGATAGGAAACAACTTCCTTGCGAAATACTCCATCCATTTTATCTAATGACGTTCTGAATGGTCCGTCGTTTAATGCAGTGTATGGTTTGTTTGCCCTGTCTAACAGTACTTTCTTTGCGTGAGTTAAAGTCTCAACGTTACTTCCTTTGTAATCTACCATAATATATTCCTATAAGTTCCAGTGAACATAACCGTTCACTATTGTTTTTGTAAATCCTCTATCCCGCATTGCTTTTTCCATATATTGGTCACGTTCTGCATCGGATACTAATTCCCAACTAAAAGACGTTAGGCCTGGGTTTTCTGCTAACCAAGCTTCTTTTGCATCTGCTTGTGCGTGCAAATTTCCTTGTTCCATTGGGTCGACTGTTTCCCAGTCTGGTGTTAACGGTTGAATAATTCGTGGTTCGTCGCTCATAATAATCCTAATGCTCTATAATCTACTTTGTAAAAACCTGCATGGTCTTTAGTAACTGTATGTGGTGCGTACTCTTTAACTTCCTGTGCAATAACGCCTCGTGTTGGCATATTGGATATTCCAAGGTCTGTTGCCGTTTTATTCCATTTCCAATCATATATCCTATGAGTACCTTTAACTCCAACAAACTTAATATCTTTCTTAAGACGTTCGTCTGAGTTTATATTCCAAACATATCCAAGAGTTGCTCTATATCCATTAACACCATTATGTGCTTGTAACATATAGTATCTAAGACCACCAAACCATCTCATAGAATTATTAGTTGACCACACACCTGAAAATTGAGAAGGATAACTGGTCGATGTACTATTACCATAATAATACATATCGGTTCCGATAGGTTTACCATAATCAGTATTAGGAACTTGGGTTGGTCCGGGATTAAAACGAATATACCATCCACCAGAATAATACCAAAACTGAAGCCGTTCTGGACCTGGGGCAGGAGTAAACGTTGGTCTACCACGACTACGCCAAGTATCCATTGATCCTGTCATTGCGCCATGAGCAAACGACCCATCACGGTTTCGATATTCAGAAGCTGATATTGGATTAGAACCACCATAATATTCCTGGACATCACTGTAGTATAATGGATTACTTGCTCTAGATGATGGCATTATGTTATGACCTCTATTATTTTACGAAAATACTTTGGAGAATCAATCTCAACACTAGTTGGAGCGATTACCGTTATCGACTCAGCAAAATCTGCTGTCTGCCCGTTAACTATAATATAAGTATCACCGTCGTTTGGAATTGATGAAATAGTAACTGAAGTATTTGCTGCTACTGTAATTACATCAACATCATTAAATAATACAAGTGTTTCTTCATCAGGAGAGTCTACCCTGCCAATAGTTACCGGAGAGCTTGGGTCCAACGGGTCTGTGATATTAGGACATGCATAATCTGAAAAGAAGTCTTGTTCAACGGCATCATGAGAATAAGACAAACTAATTTCTGTTTTATTTACAGAAGTGTTTGCCTCATGGTTCCACCATTTAGTATGCGGAGTTAATACAGTGCCAGATTCTACTCTACAAATATAGACTTCGTTATTAGAATGATACCTGTCTCCATATTCATGGATATTGCTATCGTCTAATCCTTCCATCCGCCATTGTATTCTACCAGACACGGTATTTGCTGAAAAGTAATTCATTTATTATTCCTATGTCAATTAACTATTTATTATTAATCAACTAAGAGCTGAATGATACCGTTATTCCAATTTTCACAGACGTCATTTACATACGACATACTTTTACCAGGAAGTTTTCTTGATTCTACAACCTGCCCATTTTCAATTAGGTCAACTACATACATTGTATCAGGACCGCTACTTTCATTTGTAACTCCTGAACAAGGTACCTTTCTAACACTTGCTGCTCTATTCATCTTCTTTCTCCAAATCGCTTTCGCGAATAATAATTCCATGATCAGTTGTTCCAATCACCGGATCTTCGTTTAAAGCATTATAAAATATAATGCCAAATACAACAACCCAGAACGCTATTCCAACCCAAAGTATACTCTGTATTGAATAATAGGCAAGATTGTCTAAGAACTTATCAAGCCGATTCATTAGGATTCCAATGCAGGAATTTCAACGTTTCTTCGAACCAATTCGTTACGTATCTTTTGTCTAAGTTTAGGAGTTGTGTTTCTCCCTGTAAAGGTATCAAGCAATTCCTTTAACGAAGTTGCGTTCATATGAAACCTTTGAACATGTTTCTTACCAGTAGCCTTATCTCTGATTACTTGGTTTTCTTTAAATTTAATTGGCATAATCCATTTTCTCTACGTGTTGGATGATTCTATCAGCATCAGGATCTCTAAGAAATCCATAGACTCCTGGGTCTCCCTTCTTAGGTGAATAATCTTCCAAGATTGTTAATAGATCATAATCAGTAGTGTCTGTGAACTCACCATCCTTATTTATGATCGCTAATTCCCACAGACCTTTTTTGTATCCGTAAGAACCTGTAAACTTGACTAACGAAATTGTATATCCGTTATCAAAGTTAAATTCTTTTCTCTCACCGTCATGATGAGGTTTGCTTTCTGGCCATTTAGACATATAAATTCACCTTTGTTCCTTTGTTTGATGTTGGGCATAGATACTTTCTTAACTTCACTTTAAGCCTCATAAGTACTTAACACCAAGCCAGTTAGCAACCTTAGTTTTTATCCAAGATTTGTTTTCCATTCTAAGACTGATTCCTGTATCGTCTATCCTTGCCGCCTCATCACCGTCTGAATTATTCACAGTAATATATGAATTCGTAGTTGCGGTAAAATCACTAGCAATTATCAATTCACTAGTAAACGGGACAGCGAAGCCGTTTCTTATATCCTCAGGAACATTTAAGTCGAGACTAAACTGTTGTGTAAGCGGGAATTGTAAATCAAGCTGTTGTTGATACATTGCCTAATGCCCAGCTAACTACAGTGTCTAAACGAAAACTTCTCCAGGCTTCTTTATCAATTGCCCAAGCTGCAAAGTGTTCTGTATCCAAATCAATATCCTTCACCATTGGTTTAACACCTGCATCGACCAACGTTTGCTCATTGATAGTACAAGGCATAATACGAATCTCATCCGTACCAATCTTTTTAAATGTTACTGTAACTACACCTTCTTTAAGTGCGTTAAGTAACGTTGCTTTTTCAGATACTTCCATAATATATATTCCTAATTTGGTTTTCAATTGTCTATTATAACAAACTTCTTATCACTTGTCAATAGTTTTCTTTCACAGTGGCGCGGCTGATAGGAGTCGAACCTATGACCTTCGGTTTCGTAGACCGATATTCTATCCAGCTGAACTACAGCCGCGAGCCTTATCCAACCAACCATGCAATTAATTGAAACTTTTGCATGAGTGGTCCGAATTCTTTTAATATTCCAACACAAAGTACAAAGAAGGAAACACCATTTAATAATATTAGTGCTCTATCTTCCCATAGTAGTGATACCCATAGCCAAAGCATAATACCTATTGTACCTGCTATTAGATCTATGTCTCTCCATTCAGGTCCTGCTGCTCTTGCACATATTGCTGTCATAACTAACATTGATGCCATCCATTTGACATACCAATCGAGCTTCCTTTCACCTCTATCACTACGTATCATATTATTCAGTGATTACCGTTTCCGTTAAAATATTAGCGGTCGGGAAATCAACAACATAGTCGTCAATTCTCATAACGTATGTTCTATCAGGGTCGTCAAATTCACCAGCTGCTGCTACTAATGGTCTGCCTGTAACTTCTAATTCTCTGTCGGCATCCGTTTCGTGTGTATATGTATATCTCTTTTTCATAATTGTTTTAAAACCTCCCAGGTTTGTTTGTAATTTTCAACTGGGTATGCTGTTCCCATATTACCAATTGTTATTGTTGTAGCAAGAGGGTAATCGTTGCCACCATACTCCATCTTATCTCCGTAGAAATGAATATGTTCGTATTGTTTATTTAGGATATCTGCGATTTGAGACTTATTATTTGATCTCGGGGCAATATCAATACTAATCTGTCCACCTACTGAAGCTAATAGGTTTGGGTATTCGTGATTGATCTGTTCGCAAAGTAATATACGTTCGTGGTATTTTAGATCCCACTTGTAATACTCTTCTCTCTGCTGTAAAGTTGCACCGCGTCCTATTGTAGAAAAGTTTAACATGCCAGTTCTTTCCTCAATATGAGATCCTGTCTTAATTGGATATCTACTTGAGACTACAATATTCTTGAGGAACTTCGTAAACTCGTAATCAGCTTTAAAGTCATTCTTTGGACCGCGTTTTGATCCTTCCCAGAATTCATTACCGTTACATTGCCATACTCCTTTACAAGCCTCGTAAAGTTCAAAGCCTAATTGTTCAAAGGTCTTAAGACGATCGGATCCTGTAACGAGGAATACGTCTTTGTTCTCCACGAATTTCAACATAAACTCTTTGAACTCTGGATTCATCGGCTGGCGAGAATCTGTTAATGTTCCGTCTACGTCAAATACAAATACTTCTTTCATCTAATATATTCCGTTAAATTTAATAGAACGGCAGTTCCTGTGATTGCACTACCGATCATAATTGCTTTGTCATTCCAACAATGTCCTACATAAGTCCATGCAATAGAACTTAAAGCATATGCAATTTTACCTATAAAAATAAAACCTGCGCTTTGTGTAAATACTCCAAACACCGCAAGTATCGTTGCTCCCCATTTAACATAACTATCAAGTGTACCTTCAGGAGTAACCGGCGTTAAGTCTTCTACCTGTACTTGAAGCTCTGCCATCTCTTGTCTTAATCGAGCCTTCTCTGCAGACAGCTCCATCGCAAGACGACCAGTTTTAGACATAGCACTATCTTTGTACTGTTCCTTGATCTCCTGCTTTATTTCTTTTGCTAAATCACTCATACTTATTAATTGAGATAGTCTTCCAATTTTGGTTTCACTAAATCTTTTCTTTCTTCCAAAGGCTTAAACATATAATCACTCATTGCCAAATACATTTTAGTATATAAAGGAACTTCTTGAATGATTGACTGAAGTCTCTGATTTTCGTTACGACCTTTGGTCCAGGCTCGATGATCATCTGAATATTGATAGTACCAATCATGGTTTTCTAACAATTTAAAAAATTCTTGAATATCCATTATCATTCCTTAATGCAACGTTTATATTTGTCATATCCACGTGCTGCCGCTTTCTTACGGTCCACATGCGTGGCTGGTTTATTGAACTTGTTACAGTTCTTCGCAACTGGATTTGACTTTATCTTTTCCATCCTTCCTAAACCTTTTGTTATACTTTTTCTTAATTGACTTAGCAACGCCTGAGCGAGTTAGATATACATACCACTTCCTGGCTTTCGTTAAGGCATCAAATTCATCTCCACCTTTTAACGGTATTCTTTCTTTCTTCATATCAGCTCTCCATCCGTAAAGCTATTTATATCTGGTACGGCCACCAGGAATCGAACCTGGAACCTACAGCTTAGAAGGCTGTTGCTCTATCCTGATTGAGCTATGACCGCATTATCAGATATACTTAACCTTGCTCAAATTGATTCATATAATCATTCATGAGTTTCTTCTGTAACCTTCGAGCTTCTTTCTCCCAAGGCTGTTCCCAATACTTTGTTTCGGAATGGTCTTTACCTTTCCAATATTGTAGATTATCCGTTAACTCTCCTCGAGCAAACTGTTTCACATGAACTAATTCATGAGCCAATGTCGACATCCAATTCCCATACAACGCGACATCAATAATAAAATTTCTCGAATCCACGGACTCGCAAAGTCCCTCACTGTGGGAGTTGTCTACGTATAGATTATGATGGAACTTGACATGAATGTTGGTACGGAGTCGATGGATATTCAGTTTCTTACTAAAGAAGTTAACTGCCATCAGGGCCGCAGCCTGTAGATTCTTGTCTAATTGTCCGTCACGTGGACCCGAGAAAAAAGCTGTCATATTAATATACCTATATTACTGCGACAAAAACGATACACATTAGAATCAATAACAACCAAACGTTGTTCCAAACAAATTCCAATGTTCCTAACAAAATTTTAATAGCCGCGAAAAATATCACAACCATTAAAAATAAGTAGAAGAGGATTGCTAATTCCATGTAGAATCAAAACTACCCTCATCATAACTAGGAGTCAAATTTAACTCCGAGGTTGCATCAAACTTATCATCTGAATACAACGCAAAATCTTTCATCTTGGCTAACTTGTTGACAGCTCTTTCATTCTTTGCTGCTTCTCTACGTTCTTTGTTAGCTTCTTCCTTGTCGTATTGCTTCTTCATTTTGGTCAATTCACGCATGATCACTTCGTAAGAACTTAATTTTTTCATTACACCGCCTCCGAGTAATTTAATGTATTATTAAAGTATTCAGTTACATAAGCAGAGACGATACCAGAGGTACCACCAATATGCCATCTGTAAATAGGATTGGATCTTGCCTCAAATCCTCCGTCATAGTCTTTCCAATTATAAATGGTAAAAGGACGGATTGCATTGTGATCGAAATCCTCAACTTGCATTTCCCACTCGATGTCGACTTTGCCGTCACCTGAGGTTTCTGTACATGTTGGCTCGCCGAAGACTTTAACCAGTTCTGCGTAAGAACATGTGATATAGCCTTGAAGACTAGTCGAAACGAACTCCGACCGTGGTTTGATTTTATAGTTTTCTAAATTCATAACAACTCCCATTGATTTAATTTATACAACAATTATAACACAGTTTCTTTACGATGTCAATAGTTATTTTCATTTATTTTCACAAAGTTATGATAAATGTTGAAACTGTCACTGCAATTGCAGCAATAATAATAAAGGATGCGATTGCGACTGTAATTCTAACCAATACTTCAACCATGTTCCTATTCCTTTTCAATTATTTAATATAGATATTATAAACGGTTTCATAACAAATGTCAATAGTTTATTTAGATCATTTAGTTATATGGTTATAACCAAACTGAATATTAGACTCCGTGAGTCATGTGTTCGTAGGCATCAGGACAGATATTGATATTGTCTCCACAACCGCAGAGTTGATCCTCTTCAATTGATGGTGCTCCAACCATATCCCTAATTTGTGATTCAGTATACCTTTGTTTGCCACCTACGGTGGATTGCTGCGCAAGCAGTGTTATTTGTTCATTTGTTAATCCCATAATTTTCTCCTTTTTCTATTTGTGGTTTCGATTTGATAAATCTATTATAACTGGTTCAACTGCAGATGTCAATGGTTTTCTGAAATTATTTTCAGGAAACGACTCCTTATACAATATATAGATAGTTGAGGTACCACGAAAATAATGGTTGACATTCACAAAGAACTATTGTATAATGGTATCATAACGAATTGATTGAGAAGGTTGTAAAGCATGATTCGGAAGGATGTAGCCTTGAAGTTAATTTAAATAACTATTGACATCGACAGCAAACTGTGTTATAATGATGGTTGATATGGAGAATAATGATTTGACTAAACAAAACGAACAGTTCAGAATCCTCACAGCTCGACAGCACGTTCGAGAGAGGATCGGTATGTACATGGGTTCAAGTTCAAAAGAGGAGATCGAAAGATTCATCCTTGGAGAATGGAAGAAAGCCACGTATGTACCTGCACTATCAAAAATGGTAGACGAGATTCTCGACAACTCAATTGATGAAGCAATCCGTACTAACTTCAAGTTTGCTAACAAGATTAATGTATCTATTAATAACAACGAAGTAACCGTCACTGATAACGGTCGAGGTATTCCTCAAGACCAGATCTTTGACGAGGCAATGCAAGCAAACATCTTACGACCTGTAGCGGCTTGGACAAAAGTTAATGCAGGTACTTCGTTTGATGACGAACGAGTAACGATCGGTACTAACGGTGTCGGTTCAGCTGCAACCAACTTCCTATCTAAATCATTCACTGGTAAAACATGGTCTAACGGAAAGTCAATTCAACTTGACTGTAAAGACGGCGCTGATACCATGAAGATCAAGAAAGGTTCAAAAGCAGGAACTGGTACTGAGGTATCTTTTGTTCCTGACTTTGATTTGTTTGAGGTTGAATCATTGGACCAACTTGATACGATCATATTAATTGAAGATCGTCTGATAAGTTTACAGATGGCATTTCCTGAGATTCAGTTTTCCTTTAATAAAAAGAAGGTTGCTATTAATAATTTCAAGAAGTACGCTGATATGTTTTCTGATACGACTATCATGGAGAAGACAAACAATCTGTCTTACTTCATTGCTCCTTCGGAAGATGGATTCAGAACTAACAGTTTTATCAATGGTGTGAATACAAGACAAGGTGGTACTTATGTTGACCACTTTATGAATACTATTATTGATTCGTTAACTGTCAAAATTAAAAGACGTCATAAGGTCGAAGTATTAAAGACAACGATCAAGAGTGGTATTACATTCGTTATGTTTGCCAGGAACTTTGTGAATCCTAAATTTGATTCTCAAACAAAAGAACGTCTAACTAATCCAATTGGTAATATTAAGGAACACCTAGATATCTGTCAGGTACGTGATGCTGAGTGGCTTGCGAACAAGATATTAAATACTCCTGATATAATTGATCCCATTATTGAAGCTCAACTAGCAAAGAAGCTAGCCGCGGATAGAAGAGCTGCAACATTAGCACAAAAGAAACTTCGCAAGGTAAAAGTTGCGAAACATATCTCTGCTAATAAAGACAATGCTACTCTGAAAATTGTGGAAGGAGATTCGGCAATGGGATTCTTATTAAAGGTACGTGATCCTGATACAGTTGGAGCGTTTCCACTTCGAGGTGTGATTATGAATACCTGGGATATGAAACCTGCGGAAGTATTAAAGAACAAAGAACTATCAGAGTTAGTAGCGGTTCTAGGACTAGATATCAACGACCAGGACAGTGTAGACAATATGACATACAAATATATTGCCACATTAACTGATGCTGACCATGACGGTATAGGACATATATCACCATTGTTAATTGCGTTCTTTTACAAATTTTGGCCTCGACTGTTATTAGAGAATCGTGTTCAAATTACAAGAACACCAATTATGATTAGTACGAAAGGTTCTGAAGTCAAATGGATCTATACTTATGAAGATGCAGCAGAGTTCAAAAAGAAAGATGGTTATAAACATAGATATATTAAAGGTCTAGGTTCTTTAACCGAAGATGAATATCATGTTATTATTAACAAACCAATGTATGATACAGTAACTGTTGATGATGCTTCTGTATTTCAGATGATGTTCGGAAAAGATTCAAGTTTAAGAAAGGAGTATATGTTCGCATGAATTTAGAAATGTTTACTGAAGAGCTGAAAGGCAATAACTATCCAATCTCAAAGGTAGCTGCTAACGAATGGAAATCATTCGCAATGTATACCGTTGAGAGTCGAGCAATTCCTAATATGATTGATGGTCTAAAACCAGTTCAAAGGTTCTACCTCTATTCATCGTTAGTTAATAGCAAGAAGGATTTTAAAAAGGTATCAGCTGTCTCAGGTATTATATCTGACTACGGTTATAACCACGGAGAATCTTCTGCTGCTGGTGCAGGCCAATTAATGGCAGCCACTTGGAATAACAACATATGTCTTATTGAAGGTAGAGGATCGTTTGGTACTCGGCTTGTTCAAGAAGCTGGTGCTGCTCGTTATGTCTACTCAAGAGTTCACGATAATTTCAGTAAGTACGTTAAAGATATTGATCTGAGTCCTATTCACGAAGATCCTGAACACGAACCGCCTGCGTTCTATTTGCCAATCATCCCTATGGTACTTGTAAATGGAACCAAAGGTATTGCTACAGGATTCGCAACCAACATCCTTCCACATAACCCTAATGATCTCAAGAAGGCTTGTTTACAATACATTAAGAATGGTAAAATACAAACACCATTAGGAATCCAGTTTCCTGATTATACTGGTAAGGTTGAACAAAGTGAAGAAGACCCAACCAAATACGTTTCGTATGGTACCTTTAAACGTTCTGGTAAAACTGCGGTATCTATTACGGAAGTACCATACGGTTTTGACCGAGAAGGATATGTAAAGGTTCTCGATAAGTTAGAAGAAGAAGGTGATATCGTATCTTACGAAGACAAATGTAATAAAGATGGATTTCACTTTGATGTTAAACTCAAACAATCTTCGGTTAAATGGAACGATTCTAAACTCATTGCCAAATTCAAGCTAAGTAAGCCATTCTCTCAAAACCTAACAGTTATTGATTTTGATGGTAAACTCCGCGAATACTCGTCCGCTAAACAACTTGTAAAGGACTTTTGTGACTACCGCAATGGTATCCTACAGCAGAGAATTGACGCTAGAGTAAATGAATTCACAGAACAAGTTCGATGGCTTAATGTCAAAATGGAGTTCGTTCAAGCAAATGTTGATGATCGTATTGTGTTTAAGAATAATAATAAAGCACAGGTCGTTAAACAAATAATGCAAGAGACATCGGCACTAGGAGGTGATACAAACCGATTGCTCGCATTAAGTTTCTTAAATTGTACAAAAGAGGAAATTGTAAATCTTAAGAAACAGATTGCCGACGCTACTGAGACATTAAGCTTCTGGCATACAACCACACCACAAGAACAATTCATAACAGACTTGGAGAACATATAATGGCAAGTAATACAACTCAATTAGAAATTGATACATCAGCACACATAGACGAGAACGGTGTTATAGTTTCTGTTTATATTGGTGCAAACGCATGTGAACCTTCTATTGAAACAATCTTTGATTTTGAAACATTGATTGAGAACCACTTTGAAGGTTATAAAATATACGATAAGATTCGACCTATAGATATCCCTGATGCAGAACTTTTAGTTATTAAACTTGAGCAGATGGCAAAGTATGCACGGAACATGCTTGAAGATTACGCATCCGAACATAAGGAATAAGTAATGCTAATACTGCTTGTTACACTCTTAAACTACCCGTGGTACAATCACACCACGACCTATCTAAATCTCGACTGCGTTTATGAGATTCCTTCAATGAGAGGCACTCAAGGTTGCCGATCACAATATGCTTGAAGATTACGCATCCGAACATAAAGAATAAATAATAATGAATAAACTTAAATTGATATGGAAATACTCATTAGGTGGTTTCTCTGACGATAAGACAGAGCCCTATGACGATTATGTTATGTTACTACGAACGATTATTGTTGGTGTAAACTTTTTAACGTGTTTCTTTATTATGGCAAATACAATAAGGCATTGGTGATGAGCAGAAAAGAAGATTACGAAAGAATGGATACTAATAAGTATCTTAATTTGAATTTAAAAACGGACGGGTTACCTCTACCAGATGTTAACGCGCAATTTATTGAATTCTTTCACAGAATGGATTATAAGTGGTGGAGAGATGTTGAAGAAGGTGATGTGGTTGTTGATATTGGTGCCTGTGTTGGTTTCTTTGTCTGTCATGCTCTTGACCGTAAAGCTTCTCGTATATTTGCTATCGAACCTTCTAGACCTCATCTCAAAACTCTTATCCAAAATATTTCGGATCATTATATTGACAACAGTACTACTCCTGTCATTCCTATCGAAGCAGGCATAGGATCAACGTCAAACCATTTTAACAATGTCTTTTCAGAATATCGAGAGTTTAAAAGAATGTCTTTTCTCGATCTTGTGGTTGATTATAATATACCAAAAATTGATTACCTCAAAATTGATTGTGAAGGTGGAGAGTATGGTATATTCAATGACATCAATATGGAATACTTAAAAACAAATGTTAAACACATGGCAGTAGAGTTTCACTTAAGCTGTTATGGTGGAGCTGCAAAACAATGGATGAAGGTCAGAGATACGTTATTGCCGCAATTCAAAAAAGTACGATGGATGGATAAGAAACACGAAGCCTTAGCCTACAATGACCGATGGTTAAACGAAGGTAATTGGAATCAGTGTTGTGCATTCATGGTATACATCACTAACGAATAATTCTTGCCGACTCAATTCTAATAAATAGAAATATACAAATAGGATTGAGCCGATGCCAGAAATTATTAACAATTACTTATCTCCAACTAATTTTACGATTAGTATAGAGAAACTCCCTAATGTAGAATTCTTTACACAGAAGCTGCAAATTCCAGATGTCACTGTAACTCCTACATCGTTAGGTACTCCTTTGGCAAACATATACGAATACGGGGATCGTATTGAGTACGCTGAGTTGACGACTACCATGATCCTCGATGAGAATATGAATAACTATAAAGAAATTCTCAATTGGATAGAAGGCTATGCTTCTCCAGAATCCTCGAAACAAAACAAAGTATACACCGCGACTGGTCATGAGTCCGATATCATTGCGACCATTACCAACTCTCACAAAAATCCAAACATAAGATTCGTATTTAAGAATTGCTTCCCAACCTCTTTGGGTGGTGTTTCTCTCGATGTTAATGTTACTGATGTTGCATATGCAACAACGACAGTTACCTGGAGATACGATACCTTTACGATGGAACAACTATAAGATAAACCTTTTATTATGAATTATGATTTTATTGAAGTGGGTACATCTGATTTTGATACCCTTACACAAGACGCAACTGATAATTGTATTGGTCTGTGCATTGAACCAATCAAGTTCTATTTAGATCGACTACCAAACAAACCAAACGTTAAGAAAATCAATTCTGCGATTTCTTTTGATGGAAAAGTAGGTCGTGATAAGGTTTATTATATTCCTCTTGAGACAATTCAGAAACACAATATGCCTCTTTGGATTCGTGGCTGTAATTCAATGGGTGACTATCACTATCAACATAAAGAGAATAATCTTCAATCACTCGTAGAAATAATTGATGTTGATACAATACCTTTAGGTGATATCTTTGATCGGCACGATGTTGATACACTTACTATATTAAAGATAGATACAGAAGGCGGAGATTGTTTTATATTAAATTCATTTATTCCTTTTCTTGAATCCAATAAGAAAGAACGTTGGCCTTCATGGATTGAATTTGAAACAAACATCTTAACACCAAAAGAGACGGTAGATGATACGATTCAGAAATACTGTGATCTTGGTTATACAGTAGCAAGACGTGGAGTTGGAGAAGAGAATTCAATCTTACAAAGTCCTTTGTGTAAATAACCATTGACATTCACAGTGAAACCTGTTATAATTGTAATGAATTTAAAGTTTATGGAATAGATTATGGATACGAATGATATAGCAGCAATATGGGCAGCTGACTCGCCAATAGATGAAACCAACCTCCTAGGTGAAAGTAAAAGAATCCCATCGTTACACAGTAAGTACTATAATCTTTATTATAGGGAAGTCTTGCGTGTTAAAAAGTTAAAGGCAGAATATAAAGAATTGGAAATGGACAAACGTAATTGGTACGATGGTTCTATGGCCGAAGAAGATCTGAGAGAAAAAGGATGGAAGCCGTTTCAAAGAAAGGTAATAAGAAACGATTTGGATAAACATATTCAAGCAGACAAAGATGTTATTAAATTAAGTCTTACGATTGATTTCCATACGGCAAACGCAAACTACCTCGAAGATATTATTAAAACAATACACAGTAGAAACTTCGTTATTAAGAATATGATTGATATATTGAAGTTTCAGTCCGGAGATTATTAATGGATTGGTTAACAAAGTTTTGGAGAAAGCCTGAAGTCCAGCAACAGGAAACTCTTGTCATAGACATGATGAAGGATGATGTTGATCCAAATGAAGTCACAATCGAAAACGCATACAAAACAAGATGGATTTGGTACCATACAATATTAGCAATAGGTATCTTTTTCACTAATGTATTATTAATCGCAATACTTTTATTATTGGCAATTAAATTATGAAGATGCATACATTAACAGACGGTAGAATCATTAGTGATTTGGAAGCAAAGGAAATTATCTTTGAGGCCTTTAATCATATTAAGGTTATAGAAGGTTTACCGATACGAAATAAAGTAAGAGCATTCGAAGAAATAAAAGGAATGATTCCAGGTTGGCATGTTGTTGGTATAACAAAAGATGCATTGGAAGTATTCAGAAAATTAAATTACAAACGTCCTCCGGGTCGTGGCGAAGATGGTGTAAATAGATCTCATCAATATTCTAGATCAGCAACGTATAAAAGTATGTTTGAAAAGTACGATTGGTCTTTTGGAGAATTTTGGAATTTTATTGATGAAAGAGATAATACTATATTAGCAACGACAAAAGAAAACTACTCTAAAGGCGAAGAGATCTCAGCTTACGATGTACCAGAAGGTTTATTCGAAGCTTACGGTTTTGCTTATAGAGTTAACGAAAGGGAAATCCAGTTTCTTAAAAGCTTATGAGTGAAAGAATAGAAGTAGAATTAATTGATTCAGTATATATGCGCATTAAAGCGGATGCTGGATTAAAAACAGAGTTGTCTGATTTCTTTGCGTTTAAACCAGAAGGTTATCAGTTCAGTCCAAAATACAAAGCAAGAGTATGGGATGGAACCATTCGGTTGTTTCAAGCAATGCGTCCTGTATTGTATGTTGGTCTATATCCGCATCTAAAAAAGTTTTGTGAACAAAGAGATTACATTTTAGAGGCACCAGCGTCAATAGCAGAACAGGAGAATATTGAAGATGGCTACGTTGAAGAGTTGGCTGAAGAAATTAATTGTAAGTTTAAACCAAGAGACTATCAAATCGAGTACATCAATAACGCTCTGCGTAACCGTAGATCTTTATCTTTATCACCGACATCATCTGGTAAGTCTTTAATTATTTACCTAATACAACAACATTACTATCAAGCGCTTGGTTTAAGAACATTGATTATTGTTCCTACTATATCTTTAGTACATCAGATGGCTGGTGACTTTGTTGATTACGGTTGTGATGAAAACGATATCTATAAAATACAAGGTGGTGTTGATAAGAATACGAAAGCACCTATTGTTATATCTACATGGCAATCTTTAGTGAAACAAGATAAGGATTGGTTTGGTCAATTTGGTTGTGTCATGGGCGATGAAGCTCATACCTTTCAAGCAAAGTCTTTAACGACTATTATGCATAAACTTGAACATTGTGAATTCCGTCATGGATTTACTGGTACTCTAAAGTCTGCTGAAAGTAAGACTCATAGATTAGTACTCGAAGGTTGTTTTGGTGAAGTAAAACGAATTGTATCTACAAAGAAATTAATGGATGAAGGTACGGTTGCAGATTTTGAAGTTAAGGCAATTGTATTGAATCATAGTAACGAAGCGAAGGCTGCGTTTAAAAAGGCAATGGGACAGGTAAAAGAATCTGTTAAGAAGTGGCCTGCTGAACGTGAATTCATAGTGAATCATACAGGTAGAAACAATTTTATTAAGAATCTTGTACATTCTTTAGAAGGGCAGAACAATTTAATACTATTTGATCTTGTGGAAAAACACGGCAAGATACTTGCTCCTTTATTAGTAAAAGAAGGACGTGAACTACACTTTATATATGGTGCTACGAAAGGAGAAGAACGTGAACGCATTCGACATCTGGTTGAAAACGACCCTGATAAGAAACATAATATATTGGCATCCTATGGAGTTTTTAGTACTGGTGTTAATATTAAACGACTTGATAATGTAATCTTTGCTTCTTCGAGTAAATCTGAGATTAAAGTATTACAATCAATTGGTAGAAGTTTGCGTAAAGCTGAGGACTCGCAGAAAGCGGTCCTCTATGATATCGCGGACGACCTCAGCATAGGCTCGTACGAAAACTATACATTAAAACATTTTAAGTCGAGAATCGAAATCTACTCTTCAGAGGAGTTTGCATTTAAGATCTTTACAATTGATATCTAATCATACTATATACCTTAAAGCCGATAGTCTTATTATACAAGGACTTTTGGTAAATGTCAATAGTTTTTTTCATATTTGTGAAAATAAATTTAAACCATTGACATGTAAGAGTAAATAGATTATAATAACTACAATATTTAAACAAAGGAGTTTGTATTTGAAATGGCTAAGAAAAAGAACTACGTAAACAATAAAGATCTCCTTGCCGCATTAATCGAATATAAAGAGAAGTGCGCTGAGGCAGAAGAAGGCGGAGAAAAGAATCCCGTCGTACCCGACTACATTGGTAAGTGTATTATGTTAATTGCCCAACGATTAGCAACACGACCAAATTTTAGTGGATACATGTATAAAGATGAAATGGTCTCAGACGGAATAGAGAACTGTCTACAATATATACATAACTTTAATCCAGAGAAATCTCAAAACCCATTTGCTTATTTTACACAAATCATTTGGTATGCATTCCTACGCAGAATCTCGAAAGAGAAGAAGCAGATGTATATTAAATTTAAAGCATCACAAAGACAAACACTTGAGAATGAAGTATTTGATTCTACTGGTGAAGCTGTGGCCGCTAATATATTACCTGATTACATTAATGAATTCATTGATGATTTTGAAGGCAAGCTTAAAGCGGCAAAAGTAAAGAACGCCGCTGACGCAGAAGAAAAAAAGAACAACGCAGCTGAGTAAAGGTTATGTTAGATTATGAGAATGCTTTTGATTGGAAGAAGCCTTCAATTCAAATTGTAGGTAAATGGCAACCGTGGCATGCAGGTCATACAAATTTATTTAAAAAGGCCTTGACATTCACAGGACAAGTTGTTATAATAGTTAGAGAAGTATATAAATCGGAAGGAGAAGACGCTCCATTCGGTGAGATAGATGTTATCAATTCTATAACGATAGCACTAGAAAAGGAAGGCTTCTATGATGGACAACATTATGTTATAGTATGTACTCCAAATATTGTTGGGTCCCTCAACGGACTTGGCAATGGAATATCTAACTATGATATGAAACCGTCTGAAGATTATATTATGTCAAGTGAAATTAGACAAACGTTGAGAGAAGAAGGTAAATTATGAAATTAGTATCTACGAAGGATCCAATTCTATTTAAAGAATTACAAGATGTTGACATCAAAAATCCACAGATTGATTTAAAGCAAACCAAAGAAGATATGGTAGAACTTATGGTCTCCAAAAGAGGTCTAGGGTTATCTGCTTGTCAGGTTGGTATAGATTATAAATTGTTTATTATCGGTGAAGATAAAGACACTACAATGATGTTCGTTAATCCTAAAGTCTTATCTGTATCAGAGGAAACGGAACTTGACTTTGAAGGTTGTCTTTCCTACCCTGATGTATTTCTCAAAATGCATCGACCAATATCTGTTGAGGCTTCATGGTATGACGAAGATGGTAATCCACAAACCGGAAACTTTGAAGGTTATACCGCAAGATGTTTCCTACACGAATTTGACCACCTATATGGAGTTGTATTTTCACAGAAAGTATCTCGACTTAAATGGGATAGAGCGTTGAAGAAGAAACAAAAAATTACAAAGCAAAGAAACCAATTGACAGCTTATATGGCAAACGCTCAAGCAGCAATAGACAACGCAAAAGCCGAAC
>Ga0206130_10000805_pt1 | contig 49625 bp, 40 predicted proteins | sample Helgoland_Spring_9_FD_148637 | JGI IMG/M metagenome (GOLD analysis project Ga0206130, IMG submission 148637) | Pelagic subsurface seawater microbial communities from Kabeltonne, Helgoland, North Sea - Helgoland_Spring_Bloom_20160512_1 | ecosystem: Environmental > Aquatic > Marine > Epipelagic ...
CTGATGAATAGTTTTCTGGACCTAAGGAGGGATGGCTGAGTTGGTTTAAGGCGCTCGATTCGAAATCGAGTGTAGGTTTATAGCCTACCATGGGTTCGAATCCCATTCCCTCTGCCAGAGCCCGGCTCACTTTCAAGTGGTTCGGGCTCTGGTATTTAGGACGTGGGGTGAAGCCCCTTTGCGAGCGACGCGAGTAGGGGTTTGAACGCACTCGCCAGTGCGTGGGTCACGCATTTTACTGGATTATAAATCCCGAGGAGGATTTCTGCTAGCCCGCATAGCCTTCGTGGAATGGAGGCAATCCCATTTCCTGTGCCATTTTCATGGTTTGCAATCAGCTGTCAAAAAGCCGCTGGATTTCCTTGTGAGGCAGCCATGTGTAATCACCTTCCTTCAGTTGCGTGAGTTTTTTCTGAACGTCAATGGGCAGTTCGTTAATGACTTGATTTGCTTGTTCAGCGGGAATGGCCAAGTTCCACATGTCACAATCCTCCTCGTTTACTAGTTTGCTAATTGTGTGAGCAAGGTTGCTGAGTTTCCGTTTTTCCTGTTCCGTTTTTCTGCCATGAGCCTCGCCGTGTTTCATAGAGGTCGAATATCCAATCGACGAGCCACCGGGGAAGCGACCATCTTGATCGCTACAAATGGTTGGATCTGGTCGGCTTGGTTTCATATTAACTTGTATTTTTTTGATCGGTTTATCCTGAGGTGATAGTAATTCGCTCGACTGAGAGTAAGCGCAGAGCGATCCTCTATTAACTAGGATGATGAGTTTTTTTTTCATGGTGTGCTGAGGGATGGTGTCCTTTGCGCTATGTGATGGCGTATTTTCGCGTGGTGGTTAAATTGAAATAATCCTGCTAGTTGATCTGTATGTTTTTTTGGTTTTTGTTTTCAATTTTTGGAAGGTGAACGCGTAGCACGCCGTCTTTGAATTCTGCATTTACTCCATCCTCTTTAACATTCTCAGGCAGATTGAATGAGCGTTGGTAGCTACCGTAGCTGCGCTCAATACGATGGTATTTTTTCTTCTTATCTTTCTTTTCTAACTTGGTCTTGCGTTCTCCAGATATGGATATCACCCCGTTATCAATGTTGACGTGCACTTCCTCTTTTTTGACTTCGGGCAGGTCGGCAGTCACCAAATACTCGTTGTCATCCTCCGTAATGTCACAAGCGGGCTTCCAGTCCGAGCTGTCGGTGTCGAAGAGTTCTCCCGTTAAGTTAGTCTGTTCATTTCTGCCTGCAAAAAGTGAAGATAGTCGATTTCCTAGTTGGTTGAATTCTTTCATTGGATCCCATTTTTCTATTTGTTGGTTCATGGCTTTGTATATTTTTTTCTGTTAGTAAGAGAAGTTTTTGATGAGAGGCTGTTATGTTACCAGGATGGTGAACCCACTCAAAACTCTTCTCAATGTCTACAGACTAGACCGCACAGAGGTAATGAACCGCGCAATTATTGGCGATGATTACGCAAATATTGTAATGGCCGCCAAGCAGCCTAGATCGAGCAAAATGAGCTAGCCCAAATTTAACAACCGATCCTCACCTGAGGATTTCATGCTCTGTCTAAATTCTCTTGGTGGCTGACCCGTATACTTACAAAATGAACGGTTGAATTGCGATAGCGACTGGAATCCAACACAGTAGGCAATCTCAGTAATTGATTTTTGCGTCATTCTGAGTTCATTTTTTGCCAATTCGATACGCTGTCTGTTGATAAACTCTGTAAAAGTCATGCCTGTCGATTGCTTGAATAGTTTGCAGAAGTAAAAACTACTTACATTAACTTCTTTTGAAACTTGCTCGAGAGTGATCTTTTCGTCGATTCGATCGGTGATGTAGTCTTTTGCTTTGCGGATTACTTCCGGCTCCATAGGCTGGCTCTCTAGTATGAGTCTATTGAGTAATTCAGCAAGTTGTAGTGAGATGATGTTTAGCAGTGTGATCATGCTTTGATACCGCTCATTGTCGAACACAGGAGTCTTACGGTAAGCACTGATAGTTTCGCTTTGTTCGGCTTTGTTATATCCATTTTCAGTTAACACCTTCCGAAGTTGCTTTGTATGTTCTGCGCTAGGTTTTTCGGTGAAAATCTGTCCGGTTTTCAGGTATCCTATAGTGTTTCTTCCTAGTCTCAGTGGTACCGAGGTTTCGCGTAGGCCAGCAAAACATGTATGGCTGTATGTTTTTTTATTAGATCTCGCCAAGATGAGTTGTTGTTCTTTTTTGCACTCTTCGCATGAGCCGTGTTTCACGTTAAGCACTCGACAAAAGGGATTTTGGTTGGGGCTTGTGTGGCAAGGATTGAACGAAGTATTTTCCGCACTGAGGACAACCAGCGGCAGGCCCGTGGACTTTCGGAAGGAATCTTGGCAGATTTGATAAAAGGGTGAGCTTTTTAAACGCTCAATGAGGTGGTCGCTTGATGATGAATTATGACTCATGATGATGTAGATTCTGTAAGCATTGTGGGGCGGGTTGGCTGCAAGGGTGAATCGAACAAAAATTGAGATACCATATCAATCTAGCAGAAGCATATGCCGGATCAAGATAAAATGACCAAGCGTTCATGGTCGTGTCAGTGGTCAGTGTGTCAGCTGGGCATGCATCAAGCACAAAATATGGTAGGTGGATGACAATTGGTGGTGAGTGTGCGGTTTTTTTTCAACCTAGGCTCTACTTGGGGCTGAGAACAACTCCCCGCTTAATCATGAAAAGAAAAAAACAAATAACAACATCCATGAGTGTCCTCGCTCGTGTTGGGGTGGCATGTTTGCTCGTCATTATAGTTGCTTGTGGAGGCAAGGACAAAAAAATGGCAAAGGGCTTTGTATTGCCATCTGGAGATAATGAAAAAGGCAAGCAGGCATTCATCGAGTTGAAATGTCATCGTTGTCACACTGTGGCAGGTGAGTTGCTACCAGAGAATGTTGAGCCTTCGATGGTGAAGCTTCACCTTGGAGGTGAGGTGTATCGCGTTAAAACATACGGTCAGTTGGTTACTTCGGTTATTCATCCCAATCATAACTTATCGAAAGATTATCTGGCCGGCATGGAGAAGGAAGAAAGAGAGGGTGCCCAGTCACCCATGCCATCCTTGGTAGACCAAATGACAGTCCAGCAGATGATCGATATTGTATCATTTCTGAACTCACACTATGTCAAGTTGGAACCTGAATATGAAGTGCCTTATTATGGTCCATAATGATCAAGGCACGCTGACTTTTCAGCGAGTGCTGAAAGCGCAGCGTAAGTGTGCTCGTCGAGTAGATGATGATAATATTTGAGGGAACTATTATCTGCTAGACGAGCAGTCTTACAGCTGTTGCCTTGTATTGTGGGCATTTAGACATCGGGTCAACAGCGGGCCCAGTGAGTTGATTGGTATGTGTCTCGGGGAAGTGGAATGAGAGAAACAGTGTGTTAGGAGCCGTGCGTTTGGAGTACTTGACAGTTACGGCAATTTGACCCCAACGGCTTTTTACAGTGATGATATCCCCATCTTTGATGTTTTCGCGCTCGGCATCCTCGGGGTTGATTTCTAGGAAATCACGTGAAGTCAGTGATGATTGCGCCGAGCGACGTGTCATTGTGCCCACGTTGTAATGATGGAGAACCCTGCCAGTGATCATAAGATAAGGGTAACCTGAAACGTGATGTTCCGAGCTTGGGGCGTAATCAATGGTCGTTAGAGTTCCTTTGCCTCTGAGGAAGCCTGAGCTGTGAACAGTAGATGTGCCCGGACTCTCTGCTGACGGACATGGCCATTGTAGACCGTCGTCTTGCAATCGGGAGTAGGCAACTCCACCAAAGAGGTGTGGGGCAACTTTTGCAATTTCGTCCATGACCTCAGAGGGGTTTTGGTAAGTCCACTGAGCACCCGCTATGTTTGCTGCGTCACGAACAACCAGCCAATCGGGTAGGGATATGCCCGGTGGGGTGACAGCAGGTTTTACATGCTGGATCCTGCGTTCTCCATTAGTAAAAGTCCCCTCCTGCTCAAGGTAGCTGGCGGCGGGTAAAATAACGTCGGCATAATGGCAGGTCTCTGAAAAAAATATTTCCTGCACTACAAGGAAGTCGAGTGCATCCAGCGCTGCTCTTACGTGGGACTCATTAGGGTCACTTTGCGCAATGTCTTCACCTTGAATCCATAGCGCGTGCATTGAACCTGCTGCTGCTGCATCGATCATTTCTGGAATGGTGAGCCCTCGCTCATCTGATGGTAGCTTGCCCCATATCTTTTGAATGTGTTTGCGGGTAGATGGGTCGGCAATAGATTGGTAGCCAGTAAATTGGTCGGGCATGCTGCCCATATCGGCACTGCCTTGAACATTGTTTTGGCCACGTAATGGTAGCATGCCGGCGCCAGGTTTGCCGATGCTGCCTGTGAGCATGCCGAGGTTACAGAGGGTCATCACGGAGGCGGTGCCTTGCTCGAGTTCGGATAGACCTAAGCCGTGGACAAAGAGCGTGCCGCGACCATGGGTCGAGCTCATCAAGGATGCCGCTTTTTGCAGGGACGGTAGATCAACGCCTGTGGCTTCGATGATTTCCGGTAGTGAGATGGTCTCGATGAAGGCCTTGAATTCTTGATAGTTTTCTATTCTCTCAAGTAAATAGGGTTCATCAATATCGCCACTGTCGTAGAGGATTTTAGCGAGCCCGTTGAACAGCGCGACATTTGTTCCTGGTGTTAGCTGTAAGTGAACATCGGCATACTGAGTAAGCTCAATTTTGCGAGGGTCGATGACAATCAGCGGCGTGCCGCGTAATGCTTGTTGCTTGATTCTAGCTCCCACAATAGGGTGTGCCTCAGTCGGATTTGCCCCAGCGATTAGAAGGCATGAGCTGGACTCAATATCTTGATAAGATGATGACGCGGCTCCAGTCCCTGTGACTAATTGTAGAGCCAAGGCTGTCGAGGAGTGGCAGACTCTTGCGCAGCAGTCGACGTTGTTGCTGAGTAAAACGCTGCGGAAAAATTTTTGTAAAAGGTAGCATGCTTCGTTGGTGGAGCGCGACGAAGTGAAAGCTCCGACAGAAGTCGGGCCATGAGTGTCGACAGTGTGGGTTAGGGTAGTGGTGATAAGTTCTAGAGCCTCCGCCCAGCTAGCTTCTTTGTAGCTGCCGTCAGCGGTTTTGATTAAGGGTTTGGTTAAGCGATCTCCTGACTTGAGATAGCTATGGGAAAAACGCCCCTTTGCGCACAAGTGCCCCTTATTGACGACAGCATCACTGACGCCCTTGATACTCATTACTTCGTTTGCATCTTCGTCAATCTCAACCTCAATTTGGCAGCCAACACCACAATAACCACAAGTAGATGTGACAGCCATTTGATGGTCTCGATGCTTTAGGTTATCACGATTGATGATGGCATCGGTTGGGCAAATGTCTGCACATGCCGCGCAGGCGACGCATGGGCTGTCGGCGAAGGTGTCTAAATTTCCAATAGATATTGTTTTGCTTGCACCCCTGCCTGTGACGCTGAAGACAAATTGCCCTTGAACTTGTTCGCATGCGTTGAGGCACAGGCGGCAATTGATGCAGGCAGCAAGATCAAGCCCCAAGTAGGGATGTGTTTCATGCGTGGCGGGTGAGCACGGGGTTTCTGTATGGTTGTGATGATCGTAAAGCTCACGAAGTTGTGCGCGTAATGTTTTAATTTCTTGAGTGTCGGTGCGAATGATCATGCCGGGAGTTATTTCGCTATGACATGCTGCTATAGGTAGATCATTACCTTCGCACTCTACGAGGCACATACGGCAGCCTCCCTCAGGGTGAAGTTGTTCAGAATGGCAGATCGTTGGGATGTCGATATTCAATCTTTTCGATGCCTTCAAGATTGTTTCACCGGGAAGTGGTGCAATAGCCTGACCGTTGATGAAAGCATCACTCATGATGATGTAGGGGCGAAAATTTCGTCACGAAAAATATCCAAGTATTGGCTGACTGCTCTGGGTATTTCACGGCCAAAGGCACACAGACTTGTTTGCCCTATTAGGTGGAGGAGCTGATTGAGTTGTTCTTGAGAGTTTGCGTTCCATGGATCGTTGACGATTTGACAAGACCGTATTGAGCCGAGGCTGCAAGGTTCACATTTGCCGCAGGATTCATCGGCCATAAAGGATAGCCAGTGGCGAAGCAGCGCTACTTTGTCGGCGCTTTTGGGCAAGGCAATAATACTACCATGACCAAGGTCGTATCCTCGAGCCTGCATCGCTTCATAGCACACTGGGGTATCCCATTGCTCAGGGGTAATGACACATCCCATGGGGCCTCCGAGAAGAATGGCAGCGAGAGGTGATTTGCTGCCGCCCGCGGCATCAATGGCGGTCTGTAAGGGGGTTCCAAACTCGACTTCGACAATGCCAGGGCGAACAAAGCCGTGATTAAAACAGAGAGTTTTGGTGCCTGAACTGGACGCAGTTCCCATGCGTTTATAGGGCTTAGCACCATGTTCTATGATGAAGGGTATGTTGCAAAGAGTCTCGATGTTATCAACGGCAGTTGGTTTGCCGAAAAGGCCTGACTCAGTGGGGTATGGTGGGCGAAGCCGAACCTCACCGCGGAGTCCTTCGATAGCATTGATTAGTGCCGTTTCTTCACCGCAGACAAAGCTGCCTGCTCCCTGGATGACAGAGATCTCGTATGAGAAATGATCATTGTCAAACAGGCCAGCACTGCGTGCTTCTTTAAGTGCAGACTTCATGATGCGAGCAGCAGTAGGGTATTCGGAGCGGATATAGATGACCCCTTTGCTTGCACCGATTGCGTGGGCTGCGATGAGCATGCCTTCGATCACATGATGAGGATCACGTTCCATAAGAACACGATCAACATAAGAGCCAGCATCACCCTCATTGCCATTAGCTATGATGTAGCGTTGGTCTGATGGGGTGTTCGCACACGCTTGCCATTTTTTTCCTGTTGGAAAAGCAGCGCCTCCACGCCCACGCAAGCCGGAGCTGGCGATGAGCTCGATTATTTGTTCTGGGGTTGATTGCAGTGCACGCCGAAAGCTCGGGTATGAGAGCTCTTCGGATTTCACAGAGTCACTAGTTATCATTCTTCTCGTTGTGACTGGCGTGGATGCTAGGCACTGAATGGACATTTTGGCGGCTTGCGCCGTGGTCTGAACACCATTGTTCTCGAGGTAGTTACTCTCTTGATAGCAGTGCCCAAGGCAGGAGGCGCAGTGCTCATGTGCCCTAGCTTCTGGATTTGTATTGTCGGATAAAAAGCATGAAGTGCCGTTGCATGATCTGGTTTGCTCATCTGAGCCAAGCTCTCTGTGTGAGTAATCAGAGTAATACGATAGAGTAGATCGTAGAGTTGATTCTGGCAGTTGAACGCGCTCAGCAAGTGCTGTTATTCCGGCAGCGTCCGGTAAGCCATTTTCTTCAATATATTGGTGAATGATTAATGCAGGATAACCTTCTCCATGATGAGCACGACGGTATGCTGCGGCAGTGGGGAATTGCTGATTAGGTCGATCTGATGAGTGAGACGGAGGCATGGTTTCTAGGTTGGTTCGTCAGTGTGGAGCGGCTTGCCGAGCATTTCTTCGTAAAGATTGATGTAGTGTAAGGCTGTTTTTTGGTGGGTGAATTGGGTGTTGGCTTCGCGCATGATGCGCTGAATTTCTCGTTGCTTGATGGCTGGTGGTAATTGGTAAAAGTCGATGGCGCATTGGATGGCCCATTCTAGAGCGTCGGAGACGTAATCATTAAAGACAAAGCCATTGCCTTCGGAGTTGACCGTATTGAGGTGTGTGATGGTGTCTTTGAGCCCGCCTGTTCGGTGCACGATGGGTAAGCTGCCGTATTTCAAAGCGATCATCTGAGTGAGTCCGCAGGGTTCAAATTTTGAGGGCATGAGCATGAAGTCAGATGCCGCATAGCCAAGACGTGATAAATTTTCACAGAAAGGCTTGATGCTGACTATTCCACCCAGATTTTCCATAGCGATAATTTGTTTGATATGGGGCCCATGTGAGCCATCTGCAACGAAAGCAAATTGAATGCCCAAGTCACGGTGCTTGGCGACTAGCTTCGCTAGAATATTAGTGAGTAACTCAGGGCCCTTCTGAACAGGGTCTAGCCTTGAGGGCCAGAATAAGATGGGGGCGTTGTCATCAGGATCTAGTCCCATGTGTTTCTGAAAGCTGCGTCTGTTTTCTAACTTACCCTCGACATAGCTATCGGCAGTGAAGTGGCATGTGAGTGCATCGTCTGTTGAAGGGGTATATGAAGGATCGGGAGCATTGGTGATACCAGAAGCAAAGCCAGCGGCTTGTTTATTAAAGAGCTCATCACAAACGTGATTTGGTATAGTCGCGTGTTGTCGTTGGGTAATTTCCTCAAGGAAACTAGGGCTGACCGTATTAACCCAATGGGAAGCAAAAATACCGCTGGTGAGCATATCCACAGGATTTGACGATCGTGTTTGTTCGTAGCTTGCCGGTGGCGACTGGTAATATAAATGTTGCCAGAATTCAGAGGTATCAATGCCGGTATTTTCTATCTGCTCGAGCAGGACCTTTACAGAGTGGATATTGTGCAGGGTGAACAAGGAAGGTATGCCCATGCGCCTTGTCACGGCAGGAATAAGCCCAGTCATCCAATCATTGCAGTGAACGATATCGGGACGCACGTGCGGGATGATATTGTTTATAACTTCACGTTGGAAGACAAGGGAACAGCGCACATTATCGTCAGAGTATGCGCTATACACATGATCACGAAAATAGAATACACGGTCCTCAGCCAAGTGGACGCGATCACTGGGTAGTTTGCTGTGATAGTGGCGCAATTCCGTGTCCTGTAACTGACACGGGTCGATGTCAAAAAGTCGCCGGTAATTAGGCAATGCGACATGAATATCAGCCCCAGCCTCGTAGAGTGATTTGACGAGGGATGATGATACATCAGCTAATCCACCAGCTTTGGCGTGCATGTGGTCGGCAAGATTGCCGAGCTCGCCTGGCAAATAACTTATTTCAGGTGTGACAATGAGTATTCGCGGGTCGGCCATTGATATCTATTTGAGTGATATTCTAAAGTGCGAGGATAAGTGAATCGATTGATTTAATGTTTCACAAAATGCATCAATCAATGAGAATTCTACATAGAGCTAACAAGTATACTATGAGCATCTTGCAGTAAATCGAGCAAATATTGCTTGAGCGATAGACTCGGATGCCAAGCGTGATAGTTGCACTTGAGTTCAACAAAGCTGGTGTCAATATGAATCGGTCTGAGCAAATCCCATCGAGGGGGGGCTCTATGTCAGTTGGGCAAGCAAAGTCAGAGCACCTGGTAAAATAGATTTCTCAAATGGAACACAAATCAAAGAATGCAGTCGGAATCATCGGAGGCAGCGGCCTCTACGAGATGGAGGGTTTTGAGCAGACGGAGCAACGTCACATTGAAACACCATTCGGTAATCCATCTGATGTCTTGGTGGGGGGTGAAATAGGAGGGCGACAGGTATGGTTTTTGCCACGCCATGGAAAAGGTCATCGTCTGCTCCCCCATGAAATTAACCATCGTGCCAATATATGGGCTATGCGCAGTCTGGGAGTCAGGTGGCTACTTTGTGTAACAGCGGTCGGAAGCTTAAAAGAAGAGTATGCCCCGCGGCATATTGTTTTACCTGATCAATATTTTGACCGTACTAGCCGGCGTGAGCATCATACTTTTTTCGGTAATGGTGTCGTGGCGCATGTTGGCTTCGGTGACCCAGTGAGTGAAGGGCTTCGTGCCATTCTCGCAGCGGCAGCTCAGCAGCAGGGGGCTACTGTTCATGACGGTGGCACCTATGTGAATATGGATGGTCCTGCGTTTTCAACACGAGCGGAAAGTGAGGCTAACAGGCAAATGGGCTTTGATGTTATCGGCATGACCAACCTGCCTGAGGCAAAGCTGGCTCGTGAGGCGGAGATCGCTCTCGCCACACTATGTATGGTGACGGATTACGACTGCTGGCACCAAGAGGAAGAAGATGTCAGCGCGCAGACGGTGATTGGTCATTTGCAAGCAAACTCAGTAAATGCGAAAAAGATTATAGCACGCGCTATAGCTTCGGTTCCCACAGAGCCAAATTGGCTGGAACATGATTCATTGGCTACGGCACTAATGACCCCACGTGAGTTCTGGCCAGCAGAGACTATGGAGAGATTAAGGCCAATCATCGAGAAATACATTTAGTGGCGGAGCGTCGTCAACGGTTTCCGGATGAAACCCGCGACTTGACTTTAAACAGCGAATATTAATTATGCGCTCCGCAACACGCCCCCGTAGTTCAACGGATAGAACAGCGCGGGCAAGAGAGTATGCGAACGCGCCAGTATAGAGCCAGTGCCTTCCGGAGGAGGAAGGCAGACGCTCTGCACAGACGAAGCGGAGCGTCGTCAACGGTTTCCGAACGAAACCCGCGACTTGACTTTAAACAGCGAATATTAATTATGCGCTCCGCAACACGCCCCCGTAGTTCAACGGATAGAACAGCGCGGGCAAGAGAGTATGCGAACGCGCCAGTATAGAGCCAGTGCCTTCCGGAGGAGGAAGGCAGACGCTCTGCACAGACGAAGCGGAGCGTCGTCAACGGTTTCCGAACGAAACCCGCGACTTGACTTTAAACAGCGAATATTAATTATGCGCTCCGCAACACGCCCCCGTAGTTCAACGGATAGAACAAGGGTTTCCTAAACCTTAGATGTGAGTTCGATTCTCGCCGGGGGTATTTGCTTGTCATTGCTCTAGAGGGAGGCAAAGCAGCGCAATTTATCGTTGAGTTTTAGTCTGCTTATCATGGGCTTTGCTGACGATAACAAGATACTTACCCCAGACTTTTGCGGTGCACTGGTCGTTTTCCCATTCTGTCTCGGCAATTTGTTGCCAGTCTTTGCCATTCTCGCTCAGTAAGGCTTCGACTTCTTCTTTGGCTAGCATGCCCTCATCTTCTTTGATGTATTTGAGCTTCTGGCATGTGGAACCTATAATGTGCAAATCTATAGCAAATCCATGTACTCTATAGTTAAGATATTGAACCCCATCGCTTATCAGTGGGGGAATGATCAGTTTACCGTATCGTTTGTCGCATTGCTCTCTGGTCTCACCAATACGCCCCAATGCTGTCAGGGGCACTGTGGCGATGAGCAGTATCGCTAGAGACTTCATGATGTTGAAGATTCTCAGATTGCTGAATTGGGATCAAGCATCGTTTCAACCGGTCTGGCTTGTTAACGTGTAAGCGTAGCGGTCTGTTTCTAGTGTGCGTAGTCATTTTGTGCAAAAAAACAGTCATAATGTGCAATAACAAAAGTGTGAATTTATCGTATACCATTCTCATGATGCAATCCTTGAGAGTTTTTTACACAAAGCTGATCAGCCTATTCCTTCTCACCGCCTCCCTGGATGCCGAACCATTCGGTTTGAGCGCTCCCTCGGATGCACCCGGTTACCCGAGCCGGGCCGCGGACCTTGATGCTCTTCCTGGTTTTCAGAACCCGCCTGCGGGCTACGGCCAAGTTCCGTTCTGGTGGTGGACGGGGGACGACCTCGATGAAGATCGTCTGCTTTGGCAGGTGCGTGAGCTTCATGCAAAGGGAATCAGTGGCGTGCAGGTCAATTACTCACACACGGATTCTCCTGGTTGGCCATCTGACTCCAAGCATCCCGATATTTTCTCCGATGAGTGGTGGAAGTTTTACACCCGCGTTTCCGAGGAATGTGGCAAGCTTGGTATGGGCATCAGCCTGAGCACCTACACGCTCGACTGGGATAACGGTGGCGAGAACCTGTTTAAAAAACTCTTCTACGATAAGCCTGAGCTCAATGCCATTGAGCTGATTTCTAACAATCACACGTTCAAGCCGGGCGAGAGTAAAGCCGTGACCTGCATAGATGGTGTCTTTGCGGCTTGGGCGTACCGGGTGGATAATGGCGTGCTCCAGCGCGGTGGCACGGATCTCACCAAGCTGATCAACAAGAGCCAGCTGAGCTGGGAGGCACCTGCTGATTCGGACTGGCAGGTCTGGACTTATGGCGCGCGTCAACACGCGGGCACACTCAACCCGCTTTTGGCTGAATCCGGGGACACGGTGGTGAAGGGCTTTTACCAGCAGTTTGAGGACAACAACAAGGGCTCATCCAAGGGTCTGAACTTCTTCTTTAACGACGAGCTTGAGGTGGGCCTCAAGAAATTCGCCTGGAACAAGGACTTTCACGTCGAGTTTTTCAAACGCAAGGGCTACAACCTCTTTGATGCGCTGCCAGCCATGTGGGCGGAGATGGGCGGCGTTACCCCCAAGGTTCGCATTGACTACGCCGATGTGCGCATGGCACTCATGGAGGAGCGTTACTTCGAGCCGATCTACAACTGGCATACCCAGCGCGGCATTATCTATGGCTGTGACAACCATGGCCGCGGTTTGGACCCTCACGCCTACGGAGATTACTTCCGTGCGACCCGTTGGTATTCTGCTCCGGGCCACGACACGCCAGGTGGCCGTGCTGATGTCACCAAGGGCAAGGTGTCCTCATCCATTGCCAAGCTCTACCAGCGCCCGCGCGTCTGGCTGGAAGCCTATCACTCACTGGGTTGGGGGGCGACACCAGAGCGGCTCATGTTCGCCACCCGGGAGAACTACCTCTATGGCTGCACCCTGTTCAACCTGCACGGCCTTTACTATTCCACCCACGGTTCGCACTGGGAGTGGGCACCTCCCTGCTATCATTTCCGTATGCCCTACTGGGCACACATGGGAACTTTCTTGAAGTACTTCGACCGCCTCTCCTACCTGATGAGTCAGGGTGATGCGGTTGCCGATGTTGCCGTGATCTACCCGGTCACGCCGTACGAGGCAGAGACCAATGGCGAGGAGGCGACCCAAGCCGCCTTCCACCTGGGCAACCGACTCATGGCGGCCGGGATCAACTTTGACTTCATCGATCATCAGTCCATTGCCCGGGCCAACATCAAGGATGGCCAACTCGTTGTTGAGAATGCCAACGCTTCCTACAAGGTCTTGGTGTTTCCTAACATGGAAGCGGCCCGCTGGAATAATTTGGAAAAAGCCACCGCCCTCACCGATGCTGGTGGCCTCGTGCTCTCCGTGGGTAAGCTTCCCGCCATTTCTGATCACGCGGGGGCTGATGATCCTGCGCTCAATGATCTGTTAGCCAAGGCCATTCCCAAGTCCAACCGCTTCGCTGGTGCCGGTGAAGCGCTGGAAAAAATCAAGGCCGCCTTTGTCCACGATGTCCGCGGCTTGAACGGCACGGTACGCACCTTGCACCGCAAGATCGGCCCGCGTGATGTCTACCTCACCATGGATGCCAAGCCCGGTGACGTGGTCGAGTTTCGTGCTAAAGGAGCGGCCGAACTCTGGGACCCGTGGACGGGTGAAACATCACCCCTGCGCGTGATCAAGGAAACCGCCACTGGCACCCAGGTCGAGTTGCCCCTTGAGAAGTACGAGGCACAGGTCGTCGTATTTGATCCTCGTAAAAAGCACAGCAACCCGCAGCAGCCACGCACCGTGCTCAGTGAGCTTGTGACCCTGCCGGAAACGGATTGGCAAGTAGCCTTTCTGCCCACCATGGACAACCAGTGGGGGGACTTCCGCTTGCCTGTTACCGAGCACAACCAAATGATCGGTGTCGAAGCGCGCCGTTTCCAGTGGACTCGGGAGCAAGAGCAAAAGACCCAGCTGCACAGCTACGGACCCCAGATGCTTATGCACAAAACCGCCGCGGCACTAAGCTCTGAACAAGAAGCTGCAATCAGCAAGAGCCTCGATCCGCGCAAAGCGGGACAATCTGGGCAGGCTGAGTGGAGTAGCTACGAGTTCTCCTGGCGCTATGGTTTGGAAGACAACCCTGGCCACCAGGGCTACCACGGTACTAAGGGTGAGATCTCAGACAACTTCCTGCGCGTGGGCAAAGAGGCGAAGCGAGGCAACGGAGTCAAGCTACTCGAAGCTGAAGAAGGCATTTCCCACTACTACCTGTGGACCACCGTAGTCGCTCCGGAGGCTGCCACCGCCACTCTCCACGTGAGCACGCCGGCACCCTTTAATGCTGGTTACAGGACTCATAATGCCAACCCGGTAATCGCTCCCGCCGCCATCTACATCAACGGGCAAAAAATCGATGACCCCGGCAAGGCGGTAAGCCTCAAGGCCGGTGCCAACCCGATCCTGATTCGCTTGGATAGCCATGGCGAAGCGCATCTGGTGCTGCGCAAGCAGGGTGTTCCAGCCTATGAGCAAAAACTCCCGCTCTCCATGAGCTGGTATCAGGACCCCGGCGTGTTGTTGTTTGATCCCTACGCAGCAAGCAAGCCCGGTGCCGAGACCCTGAGTTTTACCACGGCTCCCGGAACTACTGCGATTACCATTCCAGAAGCTCACAGCACGACCCCGGTGCAGGCTTTTTATAACGGGCAGGCGATGCTTGCCAAAGATGGAGGGCGTTATGAGGCGACTTCTCCCTCAGCAGATACTGCTACCATCGAGCTCAAACTCACTCCGTCTGCCGGCATTCACGGAGGTGCCGCCATCCCCGAGCCCATCACCCTGCATACCAATGGCAAGGGAGTCATGAAGCTCGGTGACTGGTCCAAGGTGGGGGTGTTGCACAACTACTCAGGAGGTGTCAAATATCAGAAAACCATCACCCTCAGTGCGGAGGAAGTGCAGCAAGTCAGCACCCTCGACCTCGGCCAGGTGATTGCCACCGCGGAAGTCAGCATCAATGGCAGAAAGGTCGGCGTGCGTGTTGCCCCACCATGGAAGTTTGATCTCAGCGGCAATCTTAAAGCTGGCGAAAACACGATCGAAATCACTGTCTTCAACACCCTCTCCAATCACTACCAGACCATCCACAATCTCTACCGTGGTGAACCTACCTCGGGCCTGATCGGCCCAGTTAAGTTAATGAAGTAGTGCCCGAATCTCATAAACCAACTCATGAAATACCTAAAATATATCACCCTGTTCTTACTGCTCACCAATCTCTCCTTTGCCGGTTGGCAAGCCTCATGGATTGGGGTGGGTAGTGGTCAAGCAGCGGCAGACATCAAAATACTTACAGCCCGCTATCAGGCTGTGGATAAAGCGGATCAGCACGTGGACCTGCTCACCAAAATCGAGGCGCAAATCAAAGGGGGTAACCATGTCATCTCGGCAACCAATGAGTATGCCGGAAAGGACCCGCTTCATGGCACGGAAAAAAACCTCGAGATCGAATACAGCCTCAACGGAGTGGCGAAAAAACTCTCCCTGAAGGAAGATCACGAAGTGGACCTGCGCACCGGCTTGGCACCGGTGAAAGCGGGCGGTAACGATGGTGCTAACCAATGGATTTGTTATCGTAAAACCATTACCCTCGACCAGCCAACGCAGTCCGCTGACTCAGCTCTGGCGAAAATTTCTGCCGACTCCAAGTACTGGCTTTGGATCAATGGTAAGCTCATTGTCTTTGAAGGTCAGCTCAAGCGCGGCCCCAACCCGAACGACACCTACTACGATGTGGTCGATCTCAAGCCCCACCTGGTGGAGGGAGAGAACACCATCGCAGCCTTGCTCTGGTACTTTGGCAAGCACGGCTTCAGCCACAAGAGCAGCGGCAAGGCGGGCTTTCTGTTCGATGCTGAGATCGATGGCGGCAAGCTACTGAGTGATGCGAGCTGGAAGGCGGCCAAGCATCCTGCCTACGGCAACACCGCAGCGCCGCTTCCCAACTTCCGTTTGCCCGAGTCGAACATCCGCTTCGATGCCGGTAAAGACATATCAGGCTGGCAAAATCCAGGCTTTGACGATTCCGCGTGGGCTGCTGCTGCGGAGCTTGGCAAGGCTCCTTGCGCGCCATGGAATCAGCTCGTTGAGCGCCCGGTGCCCCTGTGGAAGGACTTCGGCCTCAAGGACTACACCAACGCAGCCGAGCTTCCCAAGGTATCGGACGGCACAGTGATTGTGGCCAAGCTTCCCTACAACGCCCAAGTGACCCCTTACCTAAAAATCGAGGGTCCGGCAGGCAAGCAGATCGACATCCGCATGGACAACTACCAGGGCGGAGGCACGCCCAATGTCCGAGCAGAATACATCACCCGTGAAGGTGTCCAGGCGTATGAGAGTCTCGGCTGGATGAACGGACACGAGATGCACTACACCATACCGGCTGGCTTCAAAATCCTCGCCCTCAAGTACCGCGAGACGGGTTACAACTGCGAGTTCACAGGAACCTTTGAGTGCAATGATGAGTTCCTGAACCGCTACCGCCAGAAGGCGCTGCGCACCCTCTACATCACCATGCGGGACACCTACATGGACTGCCCGGACCGTGAGCGTGCGCAGTGGTGGGGGGACATGGTCAACGAGATGGGCGAGGCCTTCTACGCGCTCGACACCCGTGCCAATGGCCTGGCGAAAAAAGGCATTCTCGAGCTGGCCAACTGGCAGCGCCCTGACCACACCATCTACTCGCCGATTCCCGCGGGCAACTGGGACCGGGAATTGCCGATGCAGATGCTCAACTCCGTCGGTTACTTTGGTTTCTGGACCTACTACCTCTACAGCGGTGATCTGGAGACCATCCGCAGCGTTTACCCACGGGTTAAAAACTACCTTTCCATCTGGAAGCTCGGTGAAGACGGTCTGGTAATACCGCGCAAAGGTGGCTGGACCTGGGGTGATTGGGGCAGCAACAAGGACATGACCATCCTCTACAACGGCTGGTATTACCTCGCCCTCAAAGGTCAGCTCAAGATGGCTGAGGCCGTGGGAGAAACCGCTGACCTTGCTGAGATCAAAAGTAAGATGGCGAGTATCGAGGCGAACTTCAACAAGACCTTCTGGACTGGCAAGGAATACCGCTCCCCCGGCTACAAGGGCCAGACCGATGACCGCGCACATGCCTTGGCCGTTGTTGCTGGCCTCGCCAAAGTCGATCAATATCGGGCCATTCGCGAGGTGTTCAAGACCCAGGAACACAGCAGTCCCTATATGGAGAAATACGTCGGTGAAGCCCTCTACATGATGGGGCTTGAAGACGATGCCATCATCCGTACTAAGAAACGCTTCAAGGCCATGACCGATCACCCTTACACCACACTGTGGGAAGGATGGGGCATCGGCAACAAGGGCTACGGCGGCGGCACCATCAACCACGCCTGGTGTGGAGGTGCACTCACCTTGCTGTCCCAATATGGAGCCGGGGTCGCCCCGCTCACCCCGGGCTACGGCACCTATCAGGTGGCTCCGCAGATGGGCACTTTGCTCAGCCATATCAAAACCACCGTGCCCTCGGTTAAGGGAGACATTCACATTGAGCTCAAACGTGAGGCCCAGAGCCTCTCGCTTGAGCTGGACTCACCGGCAGATACCACTGCTGTTATTGCACTGCCCAAGCTTGGCAACTCAATGGTGACCAAAGTTCTCGCGGGAGACGAAATCATCTGGCAGCGGGGTAAGGCCCAAAACCTCTCCACAGCTTTGAGCTTCATTGAGGAAACCGATCATACCCTCAAATTCAGCGCCCAGCCCGGACGCTATCGCTTGGTTGTGCATTATGATGATCAATAAGGCACGAGCTAGCCGAAAGTTTATCTTGAGAGCTACCAAAAGAGATACTTGCAGGGCAGTTTGGCTTATAATGGCTATCAAGACTTAGCGGCCCAATGTCCATTTGTCATGGAGGATTTTCTTCACTAGTTGTTCGCGGATTGAGATTTAGGCACATCACCCAAAAGGGGGATAGAAAGTATTTAAAAAAATTGATATCATTCTTTCGTATTAGATAAATTTATATTAATTATTAAGTAATCAAAAAGAATTGATGCTTCTGCGATTCTCAGCTTCAGCATCAAACATCACCCCCTCGCTCATACCTAACATCCATACACAGCAATGAAAACTACCTAACAAAAACACTACCTGACAGCTTCCCTTGCTGCCGCGGCCCTGACTTGTTTCAGCATGGCTAGTGCAGCCACCAAAACTTGGAATGGATCAAACACTAACAACCCTGCTTGGTATGCAAACACAAACTGGACCCCTGGCGTCGCCCCAGTAGACGGTGACGACCTCGTCTTTGCAGGCACAACGCTACTCACCCACAACTCTTACGCAAATACGGATGGTGATAATGTCCTCGAATTATCAAGTATCACATTTGACAACACGGCTGGTGCCTTTGTGATCAACAACGGTGGTGGTGGCACTATTAAATTGCAGGGAGACATCACCAACAACTCCACCAGCCTGCAGACGCTTAATTTCCCCTTCCAGCTCAATACTAATGTGACTGCAAATGCCGCTGCAGGTGACATCACCATTGGAGGGGTCATCAGCGAGGACGTTGCCGAACGCCAGTTGATTAAGACCGGTGACGGCACGCTAACTCTTACTTTCGCCAACACCTATTCAGGCCAAACTGCAATAGCAGGAGTCGACTCGACGACAAGCACGGTGAACGTCCAGCATGACTCTGCCTTGGGAACTGCGCAGTTTCAGTTTCAGAGAGGCGGCATCCTTGAGCTTGGGGTGGGTGGTTTGACGATCGATAATTTTATGTCATTGCCCAACTGGAGTGCCGGCACGCGCATCTTCAAGCTGGATCTCGATGGCGCGCAAGTCGGGGAGTTTTCGGGTGACGCTTGGCATCAGCACGCGACGCAAGGCAAGGTAGTGTTTGATGTCGGCACAGAGGACACCATGACTTATAGCGGCAATATCGAAGCCGGCACGGTCAGTGGAGCTGGGCTAACCAAAACCGGAGTCGGCACATTGGTGCTCAGCGGAACTAACGACTACAAGGGCACCACTACCATCAGTGCGGGCACCCTGAAGCTCTCCGGGGGCAGTGCCATCAGTGATGACAGAGATGTCTTTGTGGATGCAAGCGGCACGCTGGATCTCAACGACAGCAATGAAACCATCAACCGCCTGACTGGCTCGGGAACGGTTGACAACACCGCTGCTGGGACTGCAACCCTGATCGTCGGCTCTAACGGTAATGATGCAACCTTCGATGGCACGATCACAGATACCGGTGCCGCGCTGAAATTCAGAAAGACAGGCTCTGGAACGCAGACCTTAACCGCAGCCAGCACCTATTCCGATGGTACCGACATCTACAATGGAACCATCGTTGCCAACGATTCTGCAGCGCTCGGCACGGGACAGATCTATATGGGGGTCACCTCCGGCGTCACCCAGACTCTCGCCATTGGTGCAGGCGGTTTGAACATTGCCAATAACTTCTTCCTGCAAAACAGCAACTCCACTCATGAGATCAAATTTGATGTGGACGGGTCCAATGCTTCCACCTTGTCGGGCAATATGACTAACCAAGTCGACTATGCTGACCAGTGGGACTTTATTGTTGGCGCGGATGACACTCTCACCCTGAGTGGTAACCTCTCGAGTGGAAGTGCCGGAAACTCAGGGCTAGACAAGGATGGTGTTGGTACATTGGTGCTTTCCGGGGCTAACACCTATAAAGGAAAAACGAGAATCAATGAAGGAACACTCTCCCTTGCCACGGGATATACTCACAGCCGCGCTGGAGACTATGAGGTTGTGGGTGGCACTCTGAAAATCGCTCACGGCGTCGACATCAGCACTCATGGCATGACCATCGGCTCAGGTGGCGTGATCAGCCCCGGTAACTCACCTGGGACGGCTACTACCGGATCTCAGACATGGAATGACGGAGGCTCCTACCTCTGGGAGATCAATGACATGGCAGGAACAAAGGGAGATGACTCTGGCTGGGACTGGCTCGATATCCAGGGCACACTGGACATCAACGCCACCTTTGACATCCTGATCACCTCGCTCGACTTGTCCAACAACTCGGGCCTGGCAGATGGCTTTGATTACACTGGTCTATCCTACCTGGATCCATATGCCTCCTTTACCATTGCCACAGCCACGGGTGGCGTTAGCGGTTTCGATGTCAGTGATTTCAACCTAGACGATAGTGCCTTCATCAACCCGAAGGTAGGCTGGAGTATCGATAATATTGGCAACGATATCGTTCTCAACGCCTTCTTCGTGCCCGAGCCATCTTCCACAGCACTGCTCGGCCTCGGTGGTCTCGCCCTGATACTGCGCCGCAAGCGTTAATCGTCTCGCGCTTTAGTTCAGGCTCTGAACTACAATGTGAAACCCCTCGCCGTCATCACGGCGGGGGTTTTTGTTTCTGAGGTCAAAGTGTTTTAAATTTCCATTTCGCACTTCAACATTTCGTTGTCGAGTGTCACCTTGTCGACGAATTTACCTAAAACACATCGCATATGAAAAATAATACAATCGGATTTGTCGGTCTTGGTCGCATGGGGGGGAACATGGCGCGCTGTCTCGTGGACAAGGGCTATCAGGTGACAGCACTCTACGATATTGACGAGAATCTTGCTGCCGAGCTCGCCAGTGAAATCGGCTCCTGTGCCTATAATAAGCTCTCTGATGTGACGGCCCATGCGGATATCATTCTGACGGTTGTGACCAACGATAAGGCGATGAACGCCATCTTTTTTGGGGACGATAACCTTCTCGCCGGTGCAGAAGGACACACCTTCATAAACTGTGCTACACTCACACCCAAAGTGCATATTGAGCTCGAAGAAGCGGCTGCTCAAGTCGGGGCTACCTGCCTCGAGGCTTGTATGGCATCTAGCATTCCACAGGCGCGCAATGGTGAGCTTTTTTTGATGATTGGTGGTGATGAGGCGGACTTTAATGCTAATAAGGCACTGCTCGATGACCTCAGTAAGGCGTTGCACTATGTCGGTGCCGCGGGGAAAGCCTCGGAGGTAAAGGCGCTGGTCAATATGGTGATGAATATCAATACCGCAGCACTTGCTGAAGGTCTGGGTATTGGCGATGCTCTTGGTATCGACCTCAAGATGCTATGCGATATCTTTAGCCAGACGGGAGCAAACTCTCGTGTCTTGGAAACCGATGCTGAGGATATGATCATCCGTGATCACGAGTGTTATTTCTCCGCGTCGCATGCGGCCAAGGATTCTGGTATCGCGCTCGGTTTGGCCGCCGCCCAGGGTGTCGATGCTCCACTGGCCCAAGCGACCTTTGACCAATACACCAAGCTCACCAAAATTGGAAAAGGTGAACTAGACAAATCAGGCATTGCAGAGCTTACCTTCAAAGGCCGTAACGATTAATCTCGGCCCAGAGTGCGAATATTCCACATCAACGAATCAAAGAATTGAGATGGCAATGAACCAGACGATCAAAAATTCTCAGGGAGAAACGCTGGATTATACCTTCACCTCAGGTAATGAAAAATGCCGCGATGCAAACTGGTTGGTTATCCTTGGCCATGGTGTTACGGGTGATAAAGACCGCCCAGTCATCACCGACACTGCCAAGGCTCTATGTGATCTGGGTTTGGATACACTTGCATTTTCCTTTGCTGGCAATGGTGCTTCTGATGGTGACTTCCGAGCCGCCACCATTTCAAAAGAAGTGAATGATCTGGGCGCAATTATTGATGCGGCCTCTGATGCGTATGACAAAATTGCCTACATAGGTCACAGTATGGGGGGGGCCGTGGGGCTTAGTCGAGCGGCTCAGGATGCCCGCATCACGGCCCTCGTCTCGATCGCTGGTATGGTTGATACTAAGGCATTTGCAATCACCGAATTTGGCGATGAGACGCCTGATAACGGCTTGATGTGGGAGGAGGAATCGTGCCCGCTCTCTTCTGTATTCATGAGCGATCTATGTGAGCATATCGTTAGCTTAGAGCCTTTGGTGGAGAGCATTACAATTCCTTGGTTGCTTGTTCATGGTACGGCCGATGATGTGGTGCTACCCAAGGATACGGAGTGTGTTCAAGCGATACGGGGTGAAGCGGTTGATGTCGTTTTTGTTGAGGGTGCGGACCACAGCTTCAACGAGGCAGCTCACAAAGCAAAGCTCACCGAGACGATCAGTCATTGGTTGCGCGACCAGCTTTAAGCATTTAGAATCTTTGCCAGATTGTTACTCTGCACATTGGTAGATATTGATCGTATTTGAGGGTGGAGCTGAGATGTTGTTTTTTAGATGATGGCACATGGCGAATGTAAAAATCTGTGTGGCGGATCGATGTTTTTATTATGAGAATAGCTCGAATTATGCTAACCAAAAGCCATGCAAAATAATCCTGTTAATGGTCAAGCGATTGCGGCGCCGCCTAAAAAAGACAACATGATCGCGATCATTGTCAGCTATGTCGTGTTGGCGGTGATTTTAGCTTATGTAATCTCTGGTGAGGATAAGCCTGTCCAAGAGGTCGTGGTTGCGCCCAAGGTGGAGGAGCCAGTCGAGAAAGTCGTTTTGAATCCGGTTGCAGCTTCGATCGTGCTTAGTGAACCGCTATGGCTCAATCCTCCAGAGGATATTAACATGGCTGAGCTCGAGGAAATGCGGGTTAAATTTCAAATGACTAATCACAATACTTATCCAGTGACTGAGGTTGTCGTTAAATTCAGCTTCTATGATATTTTGGACAATGATTTACAAGGTGCCATTGAGAAGACATTTGATGATGTCATAGACGCGTCAGGTAACATCAATGTGAATGATTTTGTTCTCGGGGAATATCCGACCGAAACCATCAGCGTAAAAGCAGAGGTGCTTGCTGTTTCTGGCGCAGAACTATAAAGGTGAAGCCAAATCAAAGCATTGATGTAGAATGAAAAGCTCATCTTTGGGTGTTGCGCTGTGATGCCAGATGTTTTAGAGTAACCGAGTTAATCATGAAGTCCCAAAACAAGCATTCCCAAGTGAACAAATCAGCGAGTTCCGACGAAAAGAGGGTCGAAAGATCGGAGCGGCTGCGTCATCTTGATACTTTGGGCATGCCTGCCAAGGAGGATCAAGGGACTGAGTTTGGCCCAGACATTTTGCCATCGCCAGCTGATGATGCCATGCCTGCGATTCACGATGACCGAATCGGGTCGAAAACATTCGTTCCCAATGTTGCCCTCGAGCTCTACGAGATCGCAGCGCAGCAGGGAGATGCACAAGCTCAGTATAGCTTGGGCCTGTGTTACCATTATGGTGAAGGCACGCTGAAGGATCCATTCAGTGCGTTTAAATGGTTTAGCCAAGCTGCTGAGGGCGGACATGCCCAGGCTCAGTACAGTATAGGTGTGTATTACCAGCAGGGCATTGGTACGGCTCAGGATTCAGAAAATGCCTTCAAGTGGTTTGAGAAAGCGGCTATCCAAAATCAGCCTAAGGCTCAGCATGAGCTAGGTGAGTCGTATTACCATGGTCGTGGTGTCGAGAAAGATCCGGCATTGGCAAAAAAGTGGATCAATAAGTCTTATGTCAACGGCAACAAGCGGGCCAGCGAATCATGGGATAAGTATGAATTGTGGAAGTTCTAGTTTCCAATCATCTATAATGAGTCCAGATGAAGGCTGGATCTGTAAATTTAAATACAGGGGAATAAGAGGGCTGTGAGATGCTCCTATTAACACGATGCCTGAATTCGAAGAACTCATTGATGCTCATTACCAAGCATTATACCGTTTTGCCTATTCTTTGGCTAAGAACCCAGATGCGGCAGCTGATCTTGTTCAGCAAACGTTTTGTATATGGGCGCAGAAGGGGCATCAACTGAAGGACCGGAGTAAGGCAAAAACATGGTTATTTACCACGCTCTATCGTGAATATCTGGCGATCGCTCGGCGAGGTCAACGCTTCGTCGATAGCAGTGCAGATGACATCGAATATCAGCTACCGGCTCACCAAGATGATAATGCCAGAGCCTTAGACGGTAAGCATGCCATTGCTCTGCTGGGTCAATTGGATGAGACCTTCAGGGCTCCTCTGACTCTCTTCTATATTCAGCAACACTCTTATAAGGAAATTGCTGAGATTCTGGAGGTGCCGATCGGCACTGTCATGTCTCGCATTTCGAGAGGAAAGAAACAGCTCCGTGAGAAAATGCTCACCACACCATCAGGCGAAGTCAGTAATGTCATCGAGTTAAACCTTAACAACATTGAGAACCATGGATAAGCAACAGGCTCAATTTATTTTGCAGAGCTTTCGGCCAAACGGGTCTGATATTATTGATGCGGATTTTGCTAGTGCGCTTCGTCTGGCCGCAGAGAACCCTGAGCTGGGCGAATGGTTAGCTAGAGAGCGTGCTGAGGATGCAGCTTTTGCATCGGCTCTTTCCGATGTTGAAATACCTGCTGAGCTCAGAGATCACATTATCGATGTGATGAAAAAAGATCAGCCTGAAGATGTTGAAGGTAATGATGCTTTAGATGAGCTTTTTGTGGCTGCGGTTGCTGGCATTCAGCCGCCCAAAGGTCTGCGCGATGAGCTTTTGACAGCTATGCTCGTTCAGCAGGAAAGGGTTGTTCCTCCATCAGGTAGACATGTTGAGCGCTCGAAGGAAAAAAAATTGCGCAAGCAGTCTAGTAGTTTGGTCGCCATGGCAGCTGCATTGCTGGTGGGTGCGTTTTTAGCTTATAAGCTCACACCTCTGGCACCATCTTCAGGTGAGCTTTTTAAATCTCATGAGGTGCAGCACCATGCCGAAAACTTACTCAATGCAAGTTTCGAGTATGATGTCAAAGAGGGAGATCCAAAACGTATTCGTGCATGGCTAACGGATCAACAGTTGCCTACTCCGAATACTCTTCCAGCGGGAATCCAGAAACTGAGCTGTAATGGCTGTAAGGAGATCAAGTTACCGGGAGCGAAAAGCGCCTCCATGGTGTGCTTCTCCGAGCAGACTGGGCCCAATCTTTATCTTATCATAGTGAGTAACACCAATATTCGCGATAAAAGGCTACCAGCAATCTCTGAGGTGAGTATGAAGGATTGCTACCATTGCAAGGTTACCAAGTGTGATGTGGCCCGCTGGCGGGATGCTCAAAATACCTACATCCTTTTTAAGAAGTCAGGCTCAGAGCACAAAGGCGAGTTGATTAGCTACTTCTAGGCCCAACTTGCCTATCTTGCTCAAAATGGGCGATTAGCTCAGCGGTGCTGCATAAAGGAAGCCAAATGCGGTAAAATATCGAAATATGGTAATTCGAAGTTATCAAAATGAAGGTAACGACTTGACACGACGTTTAAATAATGCATTTTCCCCATCCCGCTGCGCTGGAAACGTGGTGGTAACAACATATATTAATCATGAAACAAGATTTTCATCCTGACTATCATCCAGTTGCTTTCCAGGACATGACAACAGGCGTGCGTTTTCTCACACGTTCAACTGCCAAGTCTGACAAGGTGGAGCAAATCGACGGTGTTGACCACTTCATTATCTCAATGGGTGTCACCTCCGATTCACACCCTTTCTTCACAGGCCAGAAGCAGTTTGTGGACACCGAGGGACGCATCGACAAGTTTCAGAAGCGTTTCGGCTCAGTACGCCGCGCAGGCAAGCCCAAGCTCAAGTCCTAATCAGGTCGCGCTTGATGGCGATGCCATCCGGAAATCATCCGGAACTTTCAAGACTCCTTTCGCTCATAGCGACGGGAGTTTTTTTGCGTCGTGCTGGATGGTTTGCCGTTTTGTTTTATTTGGGATTTGGCATCGCGTTTTAATCTGTTAGGTTGATATGATGAATTGTCGTGAGGCCTTAATTGCGCTCAATATGCTGCCTGGAATAGGGCCTGTGAGAGTGCGTCGACTGATGGATCGCTTTGGCAGTGCGAGTAGCATATTAACCCAAACCCAAGATAAGCTCATGGGTGTGCAAGGGATCGGTGCAGAGTCTGCGGGGATCATCAATGATTGGGAAAAGAAAATCGACTTGGTGGCTGAGTTGGAGGAGGTCGAGCGTCGGGGACTCTCTATTCTTACTCTTGAAGACCAAGAATACCCCAGTGGTCTGAGGCAGAGCTATGATCCACCACTGGCACTGTATGTGTGGGGAAAGTTGAGCCCTGCGGATTGTCATGCGCTGGCTATTGTAGGTTCTCGCAAAACATCCCACTACGGTATTCAGACAGCTCGGCAGTTTGGGTTCCAATTAGCGAGCAACGGCTTTACTATTGTTTCTGGTTTGGCCAGGGGGATTGACACCCACGCTCATGAGGGTGCTGTGGCGGCGGGCGGTCGCACCATTGCGGTGATTGGATCCGGCTTGGGTCAGGTATATCCACCAGAAAATATGGCCTTGGCCGAAAAAATAGCCTCAGGTTATGGTGCGGTGGTGTCGGAATTTCCCTTGAATGCCTCACCAAGTAAAAAAACTTTTCCCATGCGCAATCGTATTGTGGCTGCATGGTCGCGTGCGGTGGTGGTTGTCGAATGTCCCGAATGGTCAGGGGCGCGAATCACAGCAAATCTTGCTGGTGAGCTAGGTCGGCCGATTTATGCGGTTCCTGGTCAAATTGATCGGCCTTCGTCTGCTGGCTGTAATGCTCTCATTCGTGAGGGGGCAACGCTGATTACAAGTGGTCAAGATATAGTGGATGACCTTTCGCTGCTACCTCTAGAGAGTGCACTTGGTGAATCTGACAATGTAGATTCTGGGCAAGTATTTCCAGAGCTTGACGGTTCTGAGCGACTGATTCATGATGCACTTGGTAATGATTCCATGAGGGTTGATGAAATCCTCAAAAACACCGAGTTACCCCTTCCAGAGGTTAATGCATTGCTGCTAAAACTTGAGATTCAAGGATTAGTATGCCAGCTTCCCGGCGGGAGATTTGCCAAAAAAAGAGCCTGATTGATGCAAATACGCGTAAAATCGGGGTAAAAAACAAGAAATATAATCAGTATCTTTCCAACTTGGCACGATGCTTGCTTGATATATAAATCACAAACCATTATTTACCAACCACTGACCATTATGAAAAAAATCGAAGCCATTATTAAGCCTTTCAAGCTTGAAGAAGTTAAGGAGTCCCTCGCAGACGTAGGTGTTCAAGGAATGACTGTTACAGAAGTTAAGGGATTCGGACGCCAAAAAGGTCATACCGAGATCTATCGCGGTAGTGAATACACTGTTGATTTTCTCCCAAAGGTGAAAATTGAAATCATCGTGGACGATGAGGATTCTGCAACAGTTGCAGAGGCCATTGTCAAGAGCGCCAACACCGGTAAGATCGGTGACGGTAAGGTATTCATTTCCTCAGTTGAATCAGCTATCCGCATCCGTACCGGTGAGACCGGCAACGATGCTGTTGCTGTGAACTAATCTGAGTACTCTCAGGTTCTGCTCGTTAGCTCTCTAAGAGTGGCGAGTCGTTTATCCACCTATTTAAATCAAGCCACGCCATCAAGGCGTGGCTTTTTAGTGCCATAACAAGATGTGTTGCCGGCTATCTCTCCAGTTCCTTGGATTGTTGCATACGGCCATCCAGAGCCTGCCTTAGGAGCTTTCGTTGTCTTGGTGGAATTGGTCTCAGCGAGATTACGACACCGCTATTTTTTTGCTCAGAGAAATGCATGGTGAGCTTGCCGTTGCTATGTTCTATCTCGGCTATTTGTGTCCAGTAGATGACTCGCAGGTTTCTGCGGGCGTTGAAAAAAGGAAAAATTTCTAATCCCAGCGGGGTCAGTATCAGGTAGGCATATTGGTTGCAACGTAAGCCAAGACGGAAAAACCACCATCCTATGAAGATGTCGGGGACGATGAGCCACCACCATTGACGCATGGGAGGGGGGTTCATGCCCCATTTCTGAGTGGATAAGATAATAATACCGACGGCTGCTGCGACAGCTAGAGCGCTCATGAAATAGAAGAGAGGAGCCTGCGCCATACGCGTGAAGCGAAGTTCTTTCTCAGGGTCGACGACAGTTTTCGGACCAGGGGGAAGAATCAGGTCCTGCATCTTCTTGCTGAAAGTTGTTCTTTCATCTTCGGTCACGCATTCTTTTGTGCGTCGATATCGGCATTTGTTCAATAAGGAAACCTGTGCTATTTGATCATGAGAACTCACCACCAACCAGACTCTTGCCTTTCACCCTTCATAGCGAATACCAACCATCGGGAGACCAGGCGCCTGCGATCGAAAAACTGGTAAAGTCAGTCGAGGCTGGTAACAGGCATCAGACGCTCTTGGGCGTTACAGGGTCAGGTAAGACATTTACCATGGCAAACATCATCGAACGCACTGGTAAACCTACCTTGGTGATGAGTCACAATAAGACGTTGGCTGCTCAGTTGTATTCAGAACTTAAGAATTTTTTCCCAGATAATGCGGTTGAGTATTTTGTCTCTTATTTCGATTACTACCAGCCAGAGGCGTATATTCCTCGGTCTGATACCTACATTGAAAAGGATAGCTCAGTAAATGATGAGATTGAGCGTTTGAGGCTCAGTACGATGGGTTCGCTCATCACTCGTGATGATGTCATCGTCGTGGCTTCGGTCTCATGTATCTATGGTCTTGGCTCTCCTGAAGATTATCAGAATATGATGATTCCTGTAAAAGTTGGAGATGAGCTTGATCGAGAGGAGTTTCTTGCCGGTTTGGTCAGCTTGATGTTCGAGCGCAATGATATTGCTTTTTCGCGGGGGCAGTTTCGGGTTCGTGGTGATGTTGTCGAAGTTCATCCTGCGTATTTGGAACAAACAGCCATTCGAGTTGAGTTTTTCGGCGATGAGGTTGAGCGTATTTCTGAAATTGATGTGTTAACCGGAAACCGAGTCGACACCCTCGATAGCCACACTTTCTTCCCCGCCAAGCAGTTTGTCACAGAGAAGGAGAAGCTCAATAATGCAGTGCGTGCCATCAAGCAGGAGTGCGCGGAGAGGGTGAGCTGGTTTGAGGATAAGGGAAAGCTTATCGAGGCGCAAAGAATCCGAATGCGTACTGATTTTGACATCGAGATGATGCAGGAAATGGGATTTTGCCAAGGTATTGAGAATTACTCGCGTCACCTTACTGGGCGTGACCCAGGAGCGAGACCTTACACTTTGCTCGACTTCTTTCCCGATGATTACCTGCTGCTAATGGACGAAAGTCATGTCAGCGTGCCGCAAGTAGGGGGTATGTATGAAGGAGATAAAAGTCGTAAGACGACCTTGGTTGACCACGGCTTCAGGCTTCCTAGTGCGCTCGATAACCGGCCGCTTAAATTTGCTGAATTCATGGAGATGACCAATGAGCGTGTCTATGTCTCCGCAACACCCGGCCCCTTTGAATTTATCAACTCTCGTCCTGATAATAAAAAATACATCCCTTGGAAACGTGGTGAGTTATCTGCTGCACAAGCGCTTAAAAAAATCCGCAAGACAATCCGCCCCAGCGGGGCAGACGAGGATGTGGTTGACTTTGATGTGAGTGCCGCGGGTTCCAATTTGGTGGTCGAGCAGATCATCCGGCCGACGGGGCTTCTTGATCCTATTCTCACACTCAAACCGCTCAAAGGGCAGATTGATGAAACGATCGATATGTGTCGCGAGAGAGTTGATCGTGATGAGCGGGTGCTAGTAACCACCTTGACCAAAAAAACAGCAGAAGATCTAGCAGATTACCTTCAAGAGACAGGACTTAGAGTGCGTTATATCCATGCTGATGTCGGTGCTATTGAGCGTGTTGAAATTCTTCGCTCGCTGCGAGCAGCTGAGATTGATGTGCTGGTCGGTATTAACTTGCTGCGAGAGGGGCTGGACCTTCCGGAAGTCTCATTGGTATGTATTCTCGATGCCGACAAAGAAGGCTTTCTTCGTAATGAAACCGCGCTTATTCAAACCGCGGGCCGTGCTGCTCGCCACGCAGAGGGAGAGTGTGTGCTATTTTGCGATGAGGTGACCGATTCGATACAAGCGCTAATCAATATTACTGAGTATCGACGTGCTCGACAAATTGAGCACAATGAGAAACATGGCATTACGCCACAGAGTGTAGTTCGTGCTGTGCAGGCCAGCCTTAGCCAAAATCAGTCCAATAAAGATGCGGCAGAGGAGTTGAACCAAGGGCTAGTTGCAGATGATCAGGCTGACTACAATGTCCTAAGCGTGATCTCCGAGCTGGAAGAGGAAATGCGCGAAGCTGCTGCAAAGCTTGAGTTTGAGAGAGCGGCTCATTTGCGTGATCAGATTAAGCAATTAAAACATGAGCATGAAGCGGAAGCTTCATGATGATAGGTTCTGCGAAAAATGTGCTATGGGCATTGACTAATTGCCGGCCAGCAGGAACTAATACCGCCACGTATGCGCCCAACATCAATTCAGATTCAGTCCGTAATGGATGCGTTTGGTCAGCAAGGCTGGCAGTTTGAGCACCTCGAAGGCAAGGATGTCATTCGAACGGTATTCGAAGCGTATCACACCCAAGTGCATTTACATGCGCAGGCGTTTCCTCAAATCAATGCTATTTCGATCGTGGGGGAAGCTCCCATGAGTGTCGAAATGGAGCATGAGCTGCCTATTCTTGAGTTGCTCGCCAGAGCAAACAAAAAGCTGACTCTCGGAAGCTTAGAGTATGATCTGGATCGTGAACAATTGATGTTCCGCATTACCAATATTTTTGAGCGTGATAAATTTGACGCGGATATTATTTCATCGATGGTGCATGCAGCCATTGCTGAAGTGGATCGCATTACACCCTACGCGTCGGTTATCCAGCAAACGTCGGAGAGTTTACTCGATGACTTATCCATTGAGCGTCTGTTGCTCCGTGATGATCTGATCCCTCCAGTGCCGGAGGATGAGAATGGCTTCGCATGATGCCTGGGCAGCTGAGCTGCATCGTCCAGCTTAGAGAAAAAAGCCGTTAGCTTGATTGTTACTGCGAGTAACAGGGGTAAAAAATGACAGCCCCGTCAACGCTGTCCTAAGACTTTGCTGACGGAGCTGTTCCCCCCCAAATGTCGCCCATTGCTGAGCGATGTTTTAAAGATACAAAGTTTTTGAAAAAGCGCAACTAAAAAGTCATACTTTTTTGATATTTATATCATCCGTGTGATTTAGATGCCTAAAATATCAAGTTTACGTACAAAATTATTCAGATAATCCCACGATTCATAAAACTCATCAGACCAATGTCCCCAGGATAAATTATCTAATGCGAGGCACAAAAGAATGGAGATGACAATCACGTTGGCGAGATAGATGACCACGAGGGAAAAGAAGACTCCGTTCTCTTTCAGGTCGGGTTGATCTCGTGGAATCATCCATAAGGTCCATAGTAGATGGAAAGACCAGCTGAAGCCCACTAGAAAGTATAATGCGTGATCGTGATGGGGGATCTGATAAAATAATCCAATAACGGTGGAAATCCCCAAGATGACAACAGTCCAGAAGGGGACAAAATACGGGGACAGCGCGATCAGTGCGTTGCTCTTGTTGGTCATCACATAGCCGCCATCTGCGGTGACGTGAATGCCGCCAACTTTACCGCCACATGCATAGACAAACAGTGCGTGGGTGAGCTCATGTCCGAGAACATAAAAGTAGAGAAACAGCCGCTCCAGCAGACCGGTGAAAAACCAGCCCATCATCAATACGCACCCAATGCCAAAATAGAGAAAGTGCTCGGAGGTTATGAGGTCTCGCCAGAAGGTGCTTTGATCATGTGATGAGGCTCCGACGTTTAATAAAGCGCGTGTGGTAATAGCGCAGAACGGCAATAGCAAGAGAGCTGTCAACCAACGGAGCATTCGTTGTCCGATGTTGAGGTGAATGATGCCATCATCAGCAGTGCCGGCGATCGCGGCTTGCATGGATGTCAGCCCGTGGCGCCTCCCCATGCGTCGATTGGCACGTTGCTTAGCGCGAAGGTTGGCGTCGTTGAATGCCTGCCGCAGGGTTGGGCGGCCACTGCGCCTGCTGTTGCGGCTACGTGTTCGCCTATTTCGGCTAGCGATAGGTTGTCTGGAAGATCTCATGCTATACATGAGCCCGGGCGGCGGGCTGATAAGGAAAGATGTTTAAGATTACTTAAATAATATAAAACTGCAAGACGGTAATTGCGGGATCATTGCTATGCATGAGATTGCATGGCTGCTGCGGGCGCACCTTTTTGACTCGTGAGAGGTCTCAGCTTTTGGTCTCCGCTAAGCATTCGACTTCAATGCCGACTCCCTCCTCGAGCACGAGCACGCGATCGGCGACGCCGAGGCGCTCAGCTTCAGCTACAAGGCGTTCGACAGGTTCGTGGTAAGGCTCGTTGCCCAGGGGGAAGGTGCCGTAGTGCATTGGGATGAGTATGCCCGCCTCCATCTCGATAAATGCTCGAATAGCTTCCTCTGGGTTCATGTGAACGTCTCTTCCGCTTGGGGCGTCATAGGCGCCTATCGGCATCAGCGCGACATCTGGTGTGTGGTGTTTGCCAATTTCTTTGAAGCCATTAAAGTAGGCGCTATCACCGCAGTGAAATACTTTACAGTCACCTGACGACACCATGTAGCCGCCATAATCACGGTGGGTGTCATGTAGGTAGCGAGCACCCCAGTGATGACTCGGGGTGTGGGTGACTGTAAGGTCATCAAAGACGAGCTCGTCCCAGACGGACATCTCATGAACGCTTTTGAATCCGAGTTTTTTGACCAGCTCGCCACTGCCTGAGGGAACGACAATGCCTTCATGAGATTCGAGGATCTTAAGGCTTTTTTTGTGCAAGTGGTCAAAGTGAGCATGGGTCACCATGACGAGATCAACCAGCGGCATCAGCTTGAGACCGAGACCCGGTGCTCTTTGCCTTTTCACAACTCCGTGCCAGTTGGCCCAGTTAGGGTCAATGATTACTGCGTGATCAGGAAACTGGACTAGAAAGGATGCGTGTCCAATCCAAGTAATACGGATTTTACCAGCCTCAGGTGGGTGGGGGATAGGTTCACGGCTCGAGCCGTTACGTTTCTGGAATACCTGAGGCAACAAGCGGTGGCGAAGGAAGTGGTAGTTCCTACGGGGCCAGCCCTTCTTGGGTAGGATGCCCGCATAATCTTTCTTAGCTTGGGCGGCGTTGGGTTTTGATGCGTTGGTGCCTTGAGTGGCCATGACTGATAGGTAAACTATACGCGCCATATCCTGCGTCATGCAACCCTTCTCTTATTCTCGTTGATCTTATTAGCATCTCATAGAATGATACGTCATCATGATGAGTGAGCAGGGTAAGGCGACAATTGGCATCACACGGGGCGACCAAGCTGGGATCGGCCCGGAAGTGGTTGCGGCTGCACTTGCATCGGGTGAGTTGAGCTCTGCATATAGCTATCAGATGATTGGTGAGGTGGTAGATGCTGTGCCTGGTCAGCCGACTCAAAGGACGGCTGAGGCTGCCCTCGCGGCTTTGGAAGAGGCAGCTGACATGCTAAAAAACGGGGAAATAGATGCGGTGGTAACGGCTCCTGTAGGTAAGGAGGGTTTGCACGAGCTTGGATTTCATTTCCCCGGACAAACAGAGTTTTTTGCTGAGCGTCTTGGGTGTGATAATCATGCGATGTGTTTGACGGGCAAGCATCTTACAGTAGCACTTGTGACTATCCATGTGCCACTTGCTGAAGTGCCTAGCCTGCTGCGGCGCGGGGAGATTGTGCGTGTCGGAAAATTGCTGGCGGGTTTTTGCCGACAGCGGGGCACGCAGTCACCCAGAGTTGCTGTTTGCGGTCTTAATCCTCATGCAGGAGAAAATGGAGCTTTTGGATCTGAGGACGAGGAGATCGTCAAGCCAGCCATTGATGAATTACAGCAAGTTGGTGATGGGGCTATTTACAGTGGCCCGCATCCTCCTGATACAATTTTTAGGCCCGCAGCGGATGGTGAGTATGATGCGGTTCTCTGCATGTATCATGATCAAGGATTGATTCCACTGAAGCTGTTGGATTTTGATTCAGGGGTGAACGTTACCTTGGGCTTGCCAAAGCCGCGTACCAGTCCGGATCACGGCACGGCATACGATATCGCAGGGAAGGGTTTAGCTGATGCGAGCTCGATGATTCATGCGCTCAAGCTGGCGGGGGAAATGCTTGATCAGGGTAAGGTGTGAGTGAGCTGCACACAGATGAGGTGCTGAAGGATTACTTCGGTCATGAGTCACTTAGGCTTGGTCAAAGGGATGTTATCGAGCGCGTCATGGACTTGCGTAACACACTCGCGGTCTTGCCTACTGGTGGTGGTAAGTCGCTCTGCTACCAGCTACCAGCAATGTGCATGGAAGGGCTAAGCGTTGTTGTTTCTCCGTTGATTGCGCTGATGCGAGATCAGGTGGAAGGCTTGGCAAAGATGGGAATACCGTGTGCTCGGGTGGATTCGACCAGCTCGGCCGAAGAGTTGGAGCGGACTTCAGCGGAAATTCAATCGGGCAAGCTGAAGTTGCTCTATCTATCACCGGAGCGTCTGCTCGAGCCGACCATGCAGCAGCTACTGAGGCAGTCGGGTATTGCTCTCCTTGCCATTGATGAAGCGCACTGTATTTCGGAATGGGGCCATAGTTTTAGACCGTCCTATATTCGCTTGCCTAAGTTGGTTCGTTCATTGAAGCCAAAGGTCATACTCGCACTGACTGCGACCGCGTCGAAAGAGACAGCAAGGAGCATTCGCCAAGCCTTTAAAATTCTCAAAAAGGATCATGTGCAGACGTCTTTTTTCCGCGAGAATCTCGTTTTTGAAGTGGAGGCTTGTCGTGGGGAGAAAAAGCAACAGGCTCTATTGGCTGCTCTTCAGTTAGCAGGGCGAACTCCAGCCATTGTCTATGCTACCCGTCGGGGTGATGTTGAGGAGCTAGCGTCTATGTTGTCAAAATCTGGTATCAATGCACGTGCCTATCACGCAGGAATGCCAGCCGACGCTCGAGCGGAAGTTCAAGATGGGTTTTTGAGTCATCGCTTTCCTGTGATCTGTGCTACGATTGCATTTGGTATGGGCGTTGATATGCCTGATGTGCGTAGTGTGATCCACTACCATCCTCCAAAGTCGCCCGAGGGATGGATTCAGGAAAGTGGTAGGGCAGGACGTGATGGGCAATTGAGTCATTGTCGTATGATCATCAATGGTGATGATCAGTCTGCGCTACAAAGTTTAGTGATGGCAAAGCAGCCGGGCCGAAAGGCGACGGAGGCGATTTTGCAGAATCTTTTTTCTCAAGGTAAGCGAGCGATATTGTCGCGCTACAACTTGAGTACCTTAAATGATGTTCCAATGGAATTATTGGATGTTCTCCTGGCGCGCCTTGAGAGCGATGGCTGGATTGTTCCTGATGGAGGTTCGTGGATGTGGTGCCATGTCGTGCCCCTGCGCTGGGATGCGGCTGCTCGCCAGAGAATATTGAGTGGATTTCCGAAGCAAACGCAAGCTGTCTTGGCGGATTTGATGGACAGTAAGCAAAGGGTTAACTTGCTAGAGCTTGCGGGCGATGATGTCCTTAGAATGAATCGCTTGCTCAAGGTCTTGCGTGAGCTTGAAGGGGGAGGTGAGGTCAGGCTCAAGCTCAGTCATAGCCTTATTCATTACCGAGTCAAAAGAGAGCCAGCGAACCTTGCTGATCTCGTCGGTGAGATGATGGAGGCCTTTGAGAAGCACAGTGGCCATGACATGGCTCGTATCGATGCAGTGTTTAAGATGGCGGTATCACGTCGTTGCTTGGCGGCTGCTCTGGTGGGTTATTTTGGAGAGGTATTGGCACAAGCATGTGGTCGTTGCAGTGCATGCACAGCAGAGTCGATCCCTCGAAAACTACCAGTTTCGAAGACGGAGGAGACGGGCTTGCATGAGCTGGAGCGGATTCAGTCCTTGGTCAGTGAAAAGCGCCCTGCACTATCAAGTCCAGAGAGGCTAGCGCGCTTTCTGTGTGGCATATACAGCCCCGCCATGATGAGGTATCGACTGTATAGCCATCGTGAATGGGGCATGCTAGAACGCTTGCCCTATGATGATGTGCTTGCCATTGCCAGAGCGCAATACGCTTGATCCATGAGCAGGACGGTAGTTGGATGTTCGGTCTAACTTACAGTTGATAAAAGCGAACGGCAGTGTCTTGGTGAATCGCGTTTTTTTCACTCTCACTAAGGGTGATGATGAGGTCGTCTACGGTGTTTAGCCACGCAGGGTAAGTGGTGGTTAACTTGCAAACAGGCCAATCTGAACCATACATCATTCTATCAGGGCCGAATGCGTTGCATACGGTGTCAAAATAAGGGCTGAGAATTTGGCTGTGGTTTGATCTGCCTATGTTGGATGGGAGTTGGCTACTTAAGCCGGATAGTTTACAGTAAACATGTGGTCTGCGGGCAAGCTCACGAATCGAGTGAGCCCATGATGCCGAGGATGGGTGGGCGTCAATTTGAGGGCATCCGCAGTGGTTGAGAACCATGCGTTGATCTGGGTGTCGGTCGGCGAAGGCAATGGCAGCGGGTAATTGCTGCTCTGATACCATGAGGTCGAAGGCGAGATTGTGTCGAAGAAGCTCCGTCATCCCATGATCAAAGTCCGGGTTGTTGAGGAACTTTCCCTCAGGGCTTCCGGTGATGATTTCCCGCACTCCCTTGAGCATTGGCTCGTGAAGATACTGATCGAGAAAGACTCGGATTTCGTTCGCATCAAGCGGAGCCCAGCCAACAATGCCAGCGACAAGGTTGTCAGATTTTTTTGCCTGCTCTAATAGGAAATGGTTCTCGCGGTCGTTGCGCCGTGACTGAACAGAGATGACTTGGTCGATGCCGCTAAATTCGAGCTCGAGTTCAAACTCGTCGACTTTGTAGTCTTGCTGCAAGAGCTTCATCTCCTCCGTGATCCAAGGGAAGTCAGCAGGTCGGTATTTCCAAAAATAATGGTGGGCGTCGATCACGTGGCTCAGATGCTAAAAAACCTACCATGCAGAGCAAGATTTATGTTGATGGAGCGCTGTCATGATATTGGTGCTAATCGGAAGCTTGAGTTCTGCCAGAGATAGGTTGAGTGCTGGTCTGGCTGTGTCTAGAATTCGCCCATGCACGAGAGTCTCATGGTTTTGCAGGCCGCCATTCCAGTTTATCTGGTGGTATTGCTGGGTGCTATATTGAGACGCGTTGGGGTGATGCGACCTAAGATGGACAAGGGCCTGATGGTGCTGGCTGTCTATGTATTTTACCCCTGTCTTATTCTCGACAAAATGCTGGCCGCAGAGGTTTTGCGTGATCCAGTGTTACTGTGGTCATCAGCTGGAGCTGGTTTTGGTTTTATCGTCCTTGGAGCATTTTTGTCGTATATGTTGGCTCCACTGATTGGCTTGAAGGTAGGTAGCGGTCGCAGGACTTTTGCGGTGTCGGCCGGCTTGCAGAACTACGGGTTTATTGCCATTCCTTTAGTGGCTTACCTGTACCCTAAGAATGACGATGTCATGGCAATATTGTTCACCCATAATTTGGGAGTTGAGTTTGCCATGTGGACGGTGCTGCTGATGTTGTTGTCGGGTATTGCTAGACCCTCTTGGAAGGTGTTTTTAAAGGGGCCTATCTTGGCCGTTATTCTGGGTATTCTGGTCATGCAGACCGAAACTGATCAATACGTGCCCAGCATGATGCTTGATCTTTTCTCAACGATAGGAGTATGTGCGATTCCCATGAGTTTATTGCTCGTGGGCACGGCGATATGCGATTTGCTAGGCAATATGAAGTTTGATTGGAAGCATGGTGCCGGAGCTGTGTTGGCACGCTTGGCGCTGATACCTGTGATGATGTTAGTCTGCGCTAAATATTTACCGCTAGGTGTGGAGTTGAAGCAGGTGTTGGTTATTCAGGCCGCTCTACCTTCGGGTATGTTTCCTATTGTGCTATCACGTCACTATGGGGGTCGCACGGATGTCGCTGTCAATGCAGTGATGGCGACAACCATCGTGAGCCTAATAACCATGCCGCTGGTGATTGCATTTGGTAAATTCTGGGTTGGTGTGTGATTTTTTTCGACATAATCCGATGCATAGAACACACTTTTCTAAGTCGATGATGGAGCTCGAAATTCAAGGACAGGTCATTAAGCCGGGGGAGCGTAAGCTGATCAGCCTTCCTGTGGGGGTTCTTACCACACATGAGCCGGTAACAATGCGTGCATGGGTCATTAGGGGTAAGACGGATGGTCCTACGATGATGGTCACCGGATGTATTCACGGTGATGAGATCAATGGTGCGGAAGTTATACGACGTTTAGTCAACTCGCCTAGTTTAAGAAAACGCTTCAAGGGTACGCTCATTGCAGTGCCTATTGTCAACGTTCCGGCTTTTTCAAATAGGTCAAGATACTTGCCCGACCGGCGTGACTTGAACCGGCTATTTCCTGGCTCACCCAAGGGGTCGCTCGGTGGTCGACTGGCGCATGTTTTGACCAGTGAGTTGCTGCCACTCTGCGATGCGGTTGTTGATTTGCATACTGGAGCAGTGAATCGGGCTAATCTTCCTCAAGTTCGCGTCACTGCTAACGATGAAGCTTCTCTGGAGTTAGCGCAGGCTTTTGGCTCGCCTGTGACTCTCACCACCGAAACCCAGGCGGGGACTTTCCGGGCGGCCTGTAACGAAGCAGGGGTTCCTGTGATTCTCTATGAAAGTGGTGAGGCACTCAGACTGGACACAGCATCTATCCGTTTTGGCAAGAGGGGCGTGCAGGCAGTGATGAGGCACATGGGTATGCTTCCAAAACGCCCAGCTGCCGCAAAAAAGAGCGCTAAACACGCGGTGGTATGTGCAAAAGGGCATTGGGAACGTGCTCAAGTTGGCGGGATTTTCACGGCGTTGATTGCTCTTGGTAAAGCTGTGAAGAAGGGGGATGTGCTTGGTTTTGTAGCAGATCCCTTTGGTGATTATGAAGAGGAAATTGTGTCGAGCCAGACGGGTATTCTCATTGGCCGCACTAATGTGGGTCAAATTGATGAGGGTGATGCCTTATTCCACATTGCCCTCGCTAGGTTCCCCGCTCGTGCCGAGAAGAAAATTGTCCAGTCAGGTGAGGGTTTGCCAGATATTGCGGCAGACGACGACGATCATCCTGTGCACTACGATCCATACACGGATGTCATTTAGCCGTGTTCGTGCTTGGCAGAGCATGAGGTGGGGTGAAGGATAGTGCCTATGGAACATCATGTATATTTCTGGCTTAAGGAGGAGAGAAAGAATGCGGCCGATCGTAATTTGTTTGAGAAAGGTTTAGCGGATTTGTATCAAATCAAGGAGGTCGCAGGAGGTATTTGGGGGCAATCAGCAGAGACGCCTGAGCGGCCGGTGACCGATAAGAGTTTTGATTATGCTCTATCGATGCGCTTTGAAACTATGGATGATCACAATGTTTATCAGGCAGATGCGGCCCATGATGTGTTTGTGGACGCCTTCAAAGACTGGTGGGAAAAAGTCCTTGTTATGGATGTTGGCTAGGTAAAAAGCAGGTTCTCGATGAGAAGCTGAAATAAACCATTGCCACTCTCAGCGATACTGCTACAAAGCGTCTTCATTAGCCATTGGCCATCCACTTATGTCGGGAAAACTTACCTATAAGGAATCAGGTGTGGACACCAGGGAAGCTGCCGCCCTCGTCGGCGATATCGGCACCCATGTTCGCAGGACTCAGAACCAACGGCAGCTTTACGGTGCTTTTGGGCTATTCGCGGCAGCTTATGATCTCAGTGATTACCAGCAGCCTGTTATGGTCACTGGTTGTGATGGGGTAGGCACTAAATTAGAACTTTTGCTTGAGCACGACCAGCTCGAGGCCGCAGGTAAAGATCTGGTGGCGATGAGTGTAAACGACATACTCACCACTGGAGGTGACCCTTTGATGTTTCTCGACTACATTGGTATATCAGCCTTAGATAAGCCATTGATCACTCGCTTGATTGCCGGCATGTGCGATTACCTTGAGGATTGCGGTTGCATTCTGGCAGGGGGAGAAACAGCGGAAATGCCCGGTATTGTGCCAGAGGATGTTGTTGAGCTATCAGGATTTTGTATTGGCTGCTGTGAGAAGCCAGATTTGATCGACCCTACACAGATTGCTACTGGTGATGTTTTGATTGGTTACCATTCTGATGGGCCACATGCCAACGGATGGAGCCTGATTCGACGTGTGCTCGAAGAGCACGGCGAAGCCTTCTCCAAGGAGGAAATCGTCAGCCTGCTTGCTCCAACGCGACTTTATCATGATGTTGTTGCTGATATCAAAGCAGCTGGGGTCAAGCCGCGCGCAATGGCACACATTACAGGTGGTGGACTTCCAGAAAACCTCGAGCGCTTGTTACCTAACCATGGTGCTGATGTGGTGATTCCGCATTGGAAAAATGCCGCGATGGAGAAAGTTTTCGAATACGTTGACTCTGAAGATAAGTTCCACACATTCAATATGGGCTTTGGTTGGGTTGTGATCGTCACGCCTGATGAGGCGGAGCAGATCATGTCTGCTGGGCCTGGGGGTGTGAAAATAGGCACTATCACGGACGCGGAGGGCGTCAGGGTGAGCATGGAAAGCTGAGCGAGTTCATTGCTAATCGAATACGGATTTTTTCATGAGCGACCCTATTAAACACGAGTGTGGTATTGCGGTAGTCCGGCTTAAAAAACCGTTGTCATACTTCAAAGACAAGTATGGGACAGCCCTTTGGGGCGTAAATAAGCTATTCCTCCTCATGGAGAAACAGCACAACCGCGGCCAAGACGGTATCGGGATTGGCTGTGTTAAGTTGAACATGCCACTCGGCCAGCCCTATGTATTTCGACGTCGTGATGCGGCTCGAGACTCCATGGCGTCTGTCTTTCGTAAAGAGTTAAAGAGCTTCAACAAGATGGCTCGAAAGGGGATACTTGACCCTGAGAATCCAGAATCAGTTAAACAGCAGTTTGATTTTGGCGGGGAAGTGCTCGTAGGGCACTTGCGTTATGGCACCTCTGGTGAGTTTGATTCTGGTTCATGCCACCCTTATTTACGCCGTTCAAATTGGCCTACTCGTACTTTGATGGTGATGGGTAATTTTAATATGACCAACACCGGCGAGCTCAATAGCAAGTTGATGGACCGTGGTCAGCATCCAGTATTTGGCACGGATACCCAGACGGTGTTGGAGGAGATCGGCTTCCACCTTGATGAGCATCACACGGATCTCTACCACAAGCTACGTGATGAGGGTGTCGATGGTCGCCAGATTCCTGGTCTCATTTCTGATCAAATAGATCTTCCCTCAATCATCAGAGAATCAGCTGACCCGTGGGATGGTGGTTACGCTATTAGTGGAGTGGTCGGTAACGGAGATATGTTCGTGATGCGTGACCCTCGCGGTATTCGCCCATGTCATGTATACGAAGATGATGAGGTGATCGCGTTTGCCTCTGAGCGTGTACCGCTGATGACGGTCTTTGAGTCAAATAAAGAAAATGTCAAAGAGGTGGAGCCTGGCACGGTGACGATTGTGCGCCGGGATGGAAGCAAGAGCACGGAGAGTTTCCACGATGAGCGTCCCAAGAGCCCATGTTCTTTCGAGCGTATTTATTTTTCTCGAGGAAATGATCCAGCGATCTACCGCGAGCGTAAGGCGATGGGGGCAGCATTGGTTGATCAAGTCTACAAATCTATTGGTGAAGATTTTGACAAGACGGTTTTCGCCTTTATTCCCAATACCGCCGAAACAGCCTACTATGGTTTTCTGGACGGGTTAAGATTGTTTCGTCGGCAGCAGGTGCGAGCAGAGATTTTAGAGGCTTCACAAAAAGGTGAGCTTACCGAGGAATTACTCGATGGGCTCATCATGCGTAATTGGCCACGCGGTGAGAAAGCGGTGCACAAAGATATCAAGATGCGCACCTTTATTTCGCAAGAAAAAGGCCGCGCGCAGTTGGTTTCGCACGTCTATGATATCACCTATGATCTCGTGAAAGAAGGCGACGCTCTAGTGGCTCTTGATGATTCTATCGTTCGAGGAACTACCTTGAAGGAGTCGATCCTTAAGATTCTTGCGAGAACAAATCCACGCAAGATTGTGATTTGCTCAACTGCTCCTCAGATTCGTTACCCAGATTGTTATGGCATTGATATGTCGGAGTTGGGTAAGTTTATTGCTTTCCAGGCTGCGGTGAATCTTATCAAGCGCAGTGGAAATAACAACCTGCTTGAGCAGGTTTATCAAGCGTGTAAGGCTGAACTGAAGAAGCCAAGTGATGAGCGTATCAACCAGGTAAAGCGTATCTACGAGGACTTCACCGATGATCAAATCTCAGCGGAGATCAGTCGCATGGTCAGTCCTGAAGATATCGATTGGCGTGGGGATGTGGAAGTGGTGTACCAGACGATTGAAAATCTGCGTGCATGTCTCAAAGGGCCATGTGGTGATTGGTATTTCACGGGAAATTACCCAACACCAGGCGGCTTTGCCACTGTCAACCTCGCCTACGTGCGTTGGTATGAAGGTGCAGATGGCCGGAGCTATGACTTGCCGCTCTAATGTTGGCTGAGGGCAACCCTTGGAATTGCCATTAGAGCTTGAGTCACAGGTTTGAATGTTTAGCGTGAAGTTGTGCAGCATCTTACTATTTCCTCACTGAGACAGAATACGGGTAGCATTTCATTGTCAGCTCGTTTCGAAGCTCAGCTTGAGCGCAGAGTAGAGCGCGAGACTAAAGGGGGTAAGCCATTCCTTGAGATCTATTTGGTCGATGCTACAGGTGAGATGAAGCTCAAGGTGTGGGATAATTTGCCGCAGTTTCGAGCCTTGGAGGAAATAGCTGATGGCACTTTATTGCGTTTCAGTGGAGATTGGACTCAAAATCAATATGGGGTTGATTCCGGCAAGTGGGATATGCGCTTACTCAATGAGACTGAAGCGGCAGAGTTTCTCGCAGGAGATCCCGAGACAAAAGCCAGGCAGGATAAGGATTGGGCTGATATCGAGCGCATGCTCGCCGAGATTGCTGACCCAAGATTAAGTGAAGTTTGTGCAGAGTTCGTCGCTCAGTATCATGATCGATTTAGACGATCTGCAGCGGCTCGTAAAAATCATCATGCGCGCCGTGGAGGCTTGGTTGAGCATGTTGCGCAGATGATGAGAGCTGCTGAAGCGATGTGCAGCGTCTACACCAGTCTCAACCGCGACTTGTTGGTGGCAGGGGTGCTGTTTCATGACTGCGGCAAGATGTGGGAGAACAATTATCCTGAAGTTGGTTTTAGCCAGCCTTTCACCATGCACGGTGAAATGCTCGGGCATATTCCCCTCGGTATCGAAGCAGTCAACAAGCTCTGGCGCGATGTAACGGAAAAGCCGTGTGCTGAGGGTTGGCAAGACCTTGAGCCTACAACAGCGGATATTCATCTGCATTTGCTTCACTTGATAGCGAGCCATCATGGTACTCATGAGTGGGGTTCGCCAACTTTGCCACGCACTCCAGAGGCAATGGCTTTGCACTATATTGACAATATGGATGCTAAGTTCGAAATGATGCGCATGGGGTATGAGAGCTCTGCTGAAATTGCGCCTGGTATTCAAGATCGGCAGTTTCCATTGCCAGCCAGCTTGGTAAAACCATTGGCGCATTTTGGTGCGGAGAAGGCGTAGATTTGGGGTCAAATAGGGTGGGAATAAAGCCCGTAAGCGCTTGGCTGAGGTGCTATATGGCTATCTTTCTCGATGGATACTGGCCTAGAGCACTTGTGATAACTATGTTTTGGCGTATTTTGTGGTGTTCATATTTTATGACGGAGTGGAGCAATCCATGTTTGCGTTTCGTTTCAGATGCGCTATGACCCCCCCTCAGCAAATCAAGAATCATGGGAAAAAACTTATATCAAAAGGTATGGGACGAGCACGCCGTCGGAACTCTTCAAGATGGTCGTACTCAATTATTTATTGGCACACATCTGATTCACGAGGTGACCAGCCCGCAGGCTTTCGGCATGTTACGTGACTTGGACCTTAAGGTCAAATATCCTAAACGCACCTTTGCCACGGTTGATCACATCGTGCCTACGGACAATCAGCAGCGCCCATTCGCTGACCCTTTGGCTGATGCAATGATTACTGAGCTGCGCAAGAATGCTGACGAATTTGGCATCACTTACTTTGACCTCGCATCAGGAATGCAAGGCATTGTTCACGTTGTAGGGCCCGAGCAGGGAATTACCCAGCCAGGAACAACGATCGCATGTGGAGACTCGCATACTGCCACTCATGGAGCTTTTGGAGCGATCGCCTTTGGCATCGGCACGACTCAAGTGCGTGATGTGTTGGCGACTCAAACCATTGCTATGGAAAAGCTCAAAGTGCGCCGCATCAATGTCGAAGGTGAGTTGAGCCCGGGAGTTTATGCAAAAGATGTAGCGCTTCATATCATCCGCCTACTGGGTGCCAATGGCGGCATCGGTTATGCATACGAGTATGGCGGCAGTATTTTCGACGGATTCACCATGGAAGAGCGCATGACAGTTTGTAACATGTCTATTGAGGGAGGTGCTCGCTGCGGTTACGTTAACCCTGATGCAACTACCTTCGAATTCCTCAAAAACCGCCCATACTCGCCGAAAGATGCTGATTGGGATGATGCTGTCAAAGGCTGGGAATCTTATGCATCAGACTCAGATGCTGAGTATGATGATGTTGTTAATATTAATGCAGCTGATATTGAGCCAACTGTAACTTGGGGGATTTCCCCAGATCAAGGAATCGCGATTTCCGAATCTATTCCCGATCCTGCTCAAGCTCAGAATGATGTTGAACGTGCAAGTATTGATGAAGCTCTTGAATATATGAAGCTTCCTGCAGGCGCTCCAGTAAAAGGAACGCACGTTGATGTTGCTTTCATCGGCTCATGCACTAACGGGCGACTCTCTGATTTTCGCGAAGTGGCCAAGTATTTAAAGGGCCGCAAGGTTGCTGAGGGTGTGAAGGCTCTGGCCGTCCCTGGATCTCAAATTACGGCTGTGATTTGCAAAAAAGAAGGTCTCGATCAGGTCTTCATGGATGCCGGTTTTGAATGGCGCGAAGCGGGGTGCTCCATGTGTTTGGCGATGAATCCTGACAAGCTTCAGGGAGACCAGCTTTGTGCATCTTCCTCAAACAGAAACTTCAAAGGCCGTCAGGGAAGTCCTACGGGGCGGACAGTATTGATGAGTCCTCTGATGGTAGCTGCAGCAGCTATCGAAGGCGAGATTGCCGATGCACGCGAGGTATTCTCTGTTAATTAATTTGCTCACACGATCACACGAACCCATTTTTTAAGACCATGTCTATTTCTTCTATTTCTCAAGTTTCTGGTACCGCAGTTTATATTCCTGGTGCAGATATCGATACGGATCGCATCATACCTGCGCGTTACCTCCGTTGTGTCACCTTTGATGATCTTGCTGAAGGTTTGTTCCGAGATGTACGCACAGATCCTGAGGGTAATTCTCTCAACCATGCGCTTGATGATCCGAAATTCAAAGGCGCAAGTATCATGCTGTCTGGTCCCAACTTTGGTTGTGGGTCATCTCGTGAGCATGCCCCTCAGGCGATCCGACGCGCAGGTTTTAATGCAGTGATCGCCGAGAGTTTTGCTGAAATCTTCTTTGGCAACTCTACTGGGCTCGGTATGCCGTGTGTTTGTGCAGGTGCCGACGAGATCAAAGCTCTCGGAGCTGCAGTTGAGGAAAATCCAGAACTTGAGGTGAGTATTGACCTTGGGCCTATGACTGCAAGTTATGGTGACACGACGATCAATGTCACGATGCCAGAGTCTGCTCGTGAAGCACTCATGTCTGCCCGCTGGGATCCCATTCAAGAGCTGCTAGACAACAGCGATGCGATTGAGGGCTGCGCAGAGGCGCTGCCGTACGTTTAGTGGGCACTTAATGTGACTTAATCGCTGGCTTAGACCAGCTGGTTCCATCGTTGTAGGTGTCCCCAGCTAGGGGCATGCTAGTAACCAATCCATGGGGAGAGCCATTTCTCCGCCTCCTCTAGGCTCCAGTCTTTGCGTTTCGCGTAGTCCTCTATCTGGTCTTTTTGTAACTCACTGATTGCGAAGTAATGGCTCTCTGGGTGCGATAAAATAAGGCCGCAGACCGCCGCTCCAGGGTGCATGGCGCAGGACTCTGTGAGCTCTGTGCCAGTGGCTGCTGTAGCATCGAGTAGGTTAAATAGAGTGCGTTTCTCTGTATGGTCAGGCTGAGCTGGATAGCCAGGAGCTGGTCGAATACCTTGGTATTTCTCATGGATAAGTTCGTTGTGGTTGAACTCGTTGGGGCGCTCATAGCTCCACGCGACGCGTGCACGATGGTGCAGTAATTCAGCAAAGGCTTCTGCTAAACGGTCTGCAATCGCTTGAACCATAATGGCGGAATCAAGCTCGTGGGCATCGCGAAGCTCCGCTGCCCATTCATCGGCCCCGTGAATGCTGACTACAAAGGCCCCAAGGTGGTCAGTGTGTGTGTCAGAAATGAAATCACTCAGAGCAACGTTGGGTTTGCCTGATGATTTTTGCGTTTGTTGGCGAAGCGTATGGAAGGTTGCGTTATGCTCTGGGAGGATGATGTCATCACCGTCTGATTGAGCAGGATAGAATCCGTAAATGCCTTTTGCTGTGAAGCGTTTGCTTTCTACAATATTCTCAAGAAGTTCTTGAGCGTCGTGGTAGAGTTTGTCGGCTACTTTAGCAGCTTCAGCATTTTTGGTCTTCAATGTTTTGCTCTCGCGATCCCATACGCCTCTCAGCTCCCAGCTATGGAAGAAGGGTGTCCAATCTATGTAGTCTACTAGTTCACGCAGTGATTGGTTTTTAATAATACGAGTGCCAGTGAACTCAGGGACGGGAGGTTGGTATGAACTCCAATCGATTTGCTTTTTGTTGGTGCGAGCCTCAGTAAGACTGATGGTAGCTTTGTCCTTTTTGTTGAAATTGGCTCGGAGCTTTTCGTGACGCTCTTCGTTTTTGCTGATAAATGGACCACAACTATCATCACTGAGTAGAGACGTTGTGACAGGCACCGATCGTGAGGCATCGAGCACGTGAATAATGGGGCCAGAATAATGAGGTGCAATTTTCACTGCTGTGTGGGCGGGACTTGTAGTGGCTCCTCCGATTAATACTGGGGTAGTGAGTTCACGACGCTCCATCTCTTTGGCGACATTGATCATTTCGTCAAGAGAGGGGGTAATGAGGCCGGAAAGACCGATGACGTCTACCTGCTTGGTGGCGGCTACCTCGAGGATTTTTTCGCAGGGAACCATGACGCCCATATCAATGACTTCAAAGCCGTTGCATGCGAGAACTACGCCGACGATATTTTTGCCGATGTCGTGCACATCACCTTTGACGGTGGCCATCAGGATGCGACCTGCTGTCATGGATTTCTCCGCTTGGGCAATGGCATGAGATTTCTCAAGAGAGCTGTTTTTAGCCATCAGGTCAGCGGCAATTTCGTTTACCTTCTCGAGCTTTTCTTGCTCCATGAAAGGCTCGAGGTGAGCCACTGATTTCTTCATGACACGGGCTGATTTGACCACTTGGGGGAGGAACATTTTGCCGGCGCCAAACAGGTCGCCAACAACACCCATGCCGTCCATGAGAGGGCCTTCGATGACCTTGAGTGGCAATTCGTATTTGATGCGCGCTTCCTCAGTATCTTCGACAATGAAGGTGTCGATACCTCTCAGGAGTGCATGCTCGAGCCGCTTTTCGACAGACTGCTCACGCCATGTTAGGTCTTCCTCCTTAGCTTTCTTTTTGACCCCTTTAAATTGCTCAGCGAAGTCTAGCAGGCGCTCTGTTGCATCGGGGTCGCGGTTGAGCAGGACATCCTCCACATGCTTGAGGAGCTCAGGTTTGATTTCATCGTAAACTTCGAGCATGCCTGGATTTACAATGCCCATGTCCATACCGGCTTTGGTAGCGTGGTAGAGGAACGCTGAATGCATTGCCTCTCGTACGGGGTTGTTGCCACGGAATGAGAACGAGACGTTTGAAACTCCACCTGATATTTTGGCTCCGGGGAGGTTTTCCTTGATCCACTTGGTGGCGTTGAAGAAATCGACTGCGTAGTTGTTGTGTTCCTCAATACCAGTAGCAACAGTCAGGATGTTAGGATCGAAGATGATGTCCTGTGGATTAAAACCAACTTCATCAACAAGGACGCGATAAGCGCGCTCACAGATGCGAATTTTTTCTTCGTAGGTTGCTGCTTGGCCATTTTCATCAAAGGCCATGACTACCGCGGCGGCCCCAAATTTCATGATGGTTTTGGCATTTGATTTGAAAGCCTCCTCGCCTTCCTTCAAGGAGATCGAGTTAACGATGCCCTTGCCTTGTAGACATTTGAGCCCAGCATGAAGAATTTCCCACTTTGAGGAATCAATGGTGATTGGAACCTTGGTAATGTCAGGCTCAGATTGAACGAGATTGAGGAAGCGAGTCATCATCTCAACACCATCGATCAGACCATCATCAAAGCAGATATCGATTACAGGTGCTCCGTTCTCAACCTGTTGCCGAGCGACAGCGAGCGCGTCTTCCAAGCGACCTTGCTGGATCATTTTTCTGAACACGGGGGAGCCTGCTACATTGGTTCGTTCACCAATCATGAGGAAGTTTTTGTCCTCAGAGTGATTGTAAGGCTCGGTGCCCGATAGACGCATTAGGGGCTCAATGGTTGGGCGCTCCCGTGGAGTGACGTCTTTCACGGCTCGAGCGATGGCTTCGATGTGTTCGGGCGTATTGCCACAGCAACCACCGGCTAAATTAATGAAGCCTGACTCTGAGAAGTCCTTGAGCTTGTCATACATGTCCTCTGGCAAGAAAGGGAATCCTGTAGGGGAGAGAGGATCTGGCATGCCCGCATTGGGGTAGCAGGAGACAAAAGCTTCACAGCAGCGTGATAGCTCAGAGATGAAGGGGCGCATTTCGTCTGGGCCAAGTGAGCAGTTAAGGCCAACCGCAAGTGGGTTGACATGAGCAACGGCATTCCACAAGGCCTCGACCTTCTGCGCTGAAATCATGGTTTCCCCTCCACGCCCGACGGCGGCTGAGATGATGATGGGAAGTTTGAAGCCGTCCTCTTCAAAAACATCCTGACAGGCAACCAACGCCGCCTTTGAGTTGAGTGCATCAAAGATGGTTTCCACCATAAGGATATCGACTCCACCTTCGACCAGTGCTCGAATTTGACGTTTATAGTCTTCATAGACTTGTTCGAAAATCACGGTACGGAAACCTGGATCATCAGGATCAACTGCGGCGTTGTTGAGCCCAACGGTCATAGGTCCGATAGCACCTGCAACGTAGCGTTTAATACCGGTGGCCTCTGTAACCTCGTCACAAGCGACACGGGCTAATTTGGCTGATTCTAGGTTCAGTTCATGAGCAAGATCTTTGAGGAAGGGGTCATCCATGACCTCTTGATAGAATGCAGGATCTTTACGGCCCTCACCGGATTCACGCGGGTCTTCGACAAAAAACTCAGACTGGGCGATGGAGGTAGCTGAGAAGGAGTTAGTTTCGATGATGTCGGAGCCAGCTTCGAGAAATCGGCGGTGTATGTCACTGATGACATCTGGGCGTGTTAAGCTGAGGATATCGCCGTTGTTGAGGATGTCCTTGTCTGTATCTTTAAAGCGTTCCCCACGGGCGTCTTCTTCGGTGAGGCCATAGCCACGGATGGTGGTGCCCATGGCTCCATCGAGCATGAGGATACGCTCTTCAAGCGCAGTGGTGAGTTCGGCGGTGGCGTCAGGACGTGGCATGGGCTATGAATAAAAGATTTACT
>Ga0206130_10000806_pt1 | contig 49548 bp, 48 predicted proteins | sample Helgoland_Spring_9_FD_148637 | JGI IMG/M metagenome (GOLD analysis project Ga0206130, IMG submission 148637) | Pelagic subsurface seawater microbial communities from Kabeltonne, Helgoland, North Sea - Helgoland_Spring_Bloom_20160512_1 | ecosystem: Environmental > Aquatic > Marine > Epipelagic ...
TTCATTGAATCTTATTAAGACCAAAAATCAATCCATGACTTCCATCATTTCAAAAGGTATCCGCAATCAACTAGAAAATGAAGTGGAATAGATTGATCATCCAGAGCGTGGGTTCCTTGGGCATTCTTCAAATGACCAATTATTTGGTACCTGTTTTAGTCATTCCACTGCTTTTGGCTCGGGTGGGACTTGAGAACTATGGGATGATTGTTTTGGCGCAAGGCATCATGAATTTTGCGGTTGCCATTACTGATTTTGGCCTCAATTTAACGGGGACACGCTTGATCAGTTTGGCCAAAGGGGATCTCGGTTTGGAGTGTACCTTGACTCAAAAAATTTTGGTGATTAAAATATTTCTATTGTTAGGAACGTTTATTGGATTGGTTTTTTTGGTAAAAACAGTTTCGCCATGGGAGCCTTATGAATATCTAATATTGACTTCTTATTTTATTGTCATTGGCAATACATTGATGCCCGTTTGGTATTTTCAAGGTATTCAAAAAATGAAGTGGCTCGCCTTGTTAAATTTTTTGAGTAGGATATTTTATGTAGGAGCGGTTTTGTTTTTTATAGAATCTGGTGAGGACTTACTGTGGGTGAATGTTTATAATGGGATGGGGTGGTGCATCGCTGCTTTTTTGGGATGGGTTGTATTGTTTAGAAAAATGCAATTTCGTTTTGAGAAACAGTCAGGGAAAGCCATTTATGCATTTGCCCATCAAAATGTTCCAATTTTCCTTTCGGAAGGGGTGACTACGTTTTATAGAAATATCGGTGTGCTGATGGCAGGATTTTTTCTGAATGCACCATTGATGGGATTTTACGTAATTATTGACCGAATCATGATGTTGATTGCGAATTCATATACCTTGGTATACCGGGCTATTTTTCCTATGTTGTGCAATTTGGTGAAGGAATCAGATCGTATTTTGAGAGATTTTTTATACTCGATTTTTTCAAAACTATTGGTTTTGGTGCTGTTAGGAATGGGAATGATCAGCTTTTTTGGAGGGCCACTTATTGCGATGCTTTCTGATGAAATTCTCCTCAAGGATATAGCACCTTACTTATGGATATTACCTGTATTTACTTTTTTACTTTTTTGCAATCTCCCGATTAGCTTATTAATTATCGCCTTGGATATGAAAAAAAAGTATTTCACTTATCACTTGATAGGTCTGATCACAGTATTAGGTTTACTACCCCTTTTGATACCCTTTTTGGAAATTAATGGATTACTCTGCGGTATAGTTTTAGCAGAATTGGCGATGGTTATTTTTGGTGCAACCGTATTGTATAGAACCTATCGGATGTCCATCAATCCATAAATAGCATCTATGTATTGATTGCAGACATGATCCCAAGTATATTTTTTTGAAATACCAGATCTTGAATGATACTTTAAGTTCGTGACTCTTTTTGGATGAAGATCAAAGTCCTTGATTTTTTCGCTGATAGAATCAACGGATTTATTAAAAAAATCCCCAAAATCACCATCGGCTAACATCTCATCATTAAAAGGAGTTTTTAAGGCAAGAATCGCACAGCCATAGGCCATAGCTTTAAGCATGGTGGGATTGGTGCCTCCGAATTCATGTCCATGAAGGTAGGCGTAACAATGGTGATAGAGTTCTGCTAGAGTTTTAGCTTCATTTACATAGCCGGTCATGATCACGCGATCCGTAGTTTGTGACCGAGCTTTTATTTTTTTAGCAAAGGCATCTTGAAAAGGGACGTCACCGACGATCACAAGCTTCTTATCCGAGAGGCTTTGTAAAAAGCCTTCTAAAATGAGGTCTGAATTGTTATCTGGAATCAGTCTACCCACGATCAAATAATAGTTATCTGGCTTTAGGCCCCATTTTTCAATCAATTTGGGATTCTGTGAGTATCTAGGCTCGGCCCCGTAAGCAATGACTTTAGAGTTTGTTTGAAATTCTTTTTTATATACCCGTTGCATCTCTACGGAATCGTTGATGATTAAGTCAAAAAAACGGGTGGCTTGTTTAGAAGACCAATAAAAATATTTAGATCCCAAACCTTTCCATTTTGGACGCATCCATTCTAAGCCATCTACATTGATCATGGTTTTTTTTCGGAACAATCGGGTCAATAAACCAAACGGGCCGTTGGCTGAGTTGACGGTAAGTACGACATCATAGGGTTGCCAACAAGCATGCAAGAACGCAAAAAGGGAATGGCTCAATTGACTCAGTATTTTAGTTTCAATCGTCGGAAGGTAGATCAGATGGATCCCTTTTATTTGCTTGGGCCGGTGCTCAAAAAGATTCTTATGACAATAAACAGTTACTTTAATCCCTTTTTCAACTAGGCGTTCGGAGAGTTCTTTGGCAAAAGTTTCGTAGCCACTGTACACGTAGGGATAGCCTCGCGTACCAATGAGGGCGATACTTGGACGTTTAGTCTTCATTGATTGCTGTCATGAGGTGTAGGATATTTTTTTCAAAGGAGGCCAGTGAAAAGTCGGTATTCACTTTTTGTTGAGCCACTTGTCCCATAGTCCTACGTGTTTTTTCATCAGACAAGTAGGGGAAAATTATTTTGGCAGCCTCTTGGGCATTGTCTAGAGGGATATGGATGCCTGAAACTTGATGGTCAATCATTTCTAAGGCGCCGCCTTGTGCCGTAGCGATGACCGTTTTCTTACAAGACATTGCTTCTAATATAACGGTAGGAAAAGGATCGGGTGCCGTGGAGGGAAGGATAAAGAGATCTAGTGTATTGAGAATGGCCATGATATCTTCTCGATAACCTAGATTGATAAAATGGCTTTTGAGTCCAAGGGTATCTAGTTTAGCATTCAATTCATCATAAAGGAATTCATTGCCAGGATAGGCATCGCCCACCATGATAAAAGTAAGGGCTGATTTTTTTTGCAGCAACGCTTCGGCAAGGTCTATAAAATAGCTTTGACCTTTCCATGGATGTACCCTGGCAATCATTCCAATGATCAGATGGTTTGGATGGAGAGATAATTCTTTATACAAATTTTGATCCGAGGATAAAGATGGATAATCTAATCCATTATAGATGACAGAAATTTTGTGTTGTGGGATGAATGTGGATAGGTGGTCTTTGACCGCACGAGATACGGCTATGACATGATTGGCATTCCTTGCGATCATCTTATGAATTAAATAAACAAACCAACGGGGAGATTGTATGATTTCATGTATGTGAAATATATGTTTGAGCCGGCATTTTCTGGCCACCCAGCCGCCGACGATAACCGCTGCCGTATTGGAGTATATCAAATCAATATTTTCTTGAATGCATAAGCGAGTCAATTGATTTTTTGCTATCCAAAGAGTCCTAAACCTATTGATTAGGCCTTTGAAATTAAAGTATTTTTTTCTGATAATGCCTAGTTTAATAAAGCGTACCTCAATGTGTTCTTTTTTTAACGCTTGGCTTAATAATCCTTCTTCCGACAACACTACGAAGGGATCATGGCCATTTTTTTTAAGCATCTGCAGGGTGATGAGCAAAATTTTACTGGCACCATACATATCAGAGGAGCTATGTAAGAAAAGGATTCGCAACTACGTTCGTTTTTTTAATTTTTTCGCAGGATTACCGCCCATGACTGAGTAGGGTGCAACGTCTTTAGTTACCACACTTCCTGCAGCGATTACTGATCCTTTTCCTATGCGTACCCCGGATAGGATGACGCTGTTGGCAGCAATCCAGCAGTCGTCTTCGATAATAATAGAAGCTGTGGTCACGCCTTGATCTTTCATGGGTACATCGATAGAATCAAAATTATGATTTTCAGCATATAAACTCACTCTGGGGGCCATCATCACGTTATTACCAATTTCTATGTATCCTGAACATCCAATATAACTGTAGGGCCCTATATTCGACTGATTACCCATTTTTAGGCCCATTCCAACGGTGCCACCATATAGGTTACTAGGCCGGATGGTAGCGTAACTTCCGATAGTAACTTTTTCACCCAATTGAATGCCTTTAGAGCTGATACAATTAATTTCAGCACCTCTTTCTGCGATAAAGTTTTTGCCTACAGATAATTTGTGCCCTGAAATAATTTTAACCGAGGGGCCAATCAAAACAAGTCCCTTACTTGAGCGCCAAAATAAACGGTAAATGAGTCCTCTTAGGAACCAAATCAACAAGGTGAGTAGAGAAGATGAGATATTTCGCACCCCCCAATCCCTTTGATATTTATCACTGAGGATCATTAATTTTTAGCAATATAATTTTCGATTCCATCAAGAAAAGCCGTCTTTGAAAATGCTTTCAAGCGTAATTTACCATTCTTTGTAAGTTCATTTCTAAAATCGGGTGAGTTTATCAGTTTTTCCATCGCTAAAGACCAAGCGTGAGGGTCTAAAGATTGGGCAGAAAGGGCCCCGGCACCTGCGATTTCATTGATGGCTTCATTCTCCGATACGATGACCGGCAAACCATAGGAAAAGGCCTCAAGCACGGGAATACCAAATCCTTCTTCAATAGATGGGAATGTGTAAGCCGATGCATTTTCGTAAAACCATTTGAGCTGATTAATCGAAGCGTACCCTGGAAAAAAAACATGGGCTTGAAGCTCAAGTTGTCGAACCAATGTTTGAAGATTTTCACAGTCATCTAGACCTTTTGCGGGTCCTCTTTGTCCGACTAAGGCCAGTTTGTAGTCTGGAAACTTTTTCAAAAAAAGGGCAAAAGCTTTGATCAAAACTCCTAGATTTTTACGTTTTTCAAGTACGCCAACATGTAAGAAGTAGGGTTGATTTGCTAATTTTTCATAAGGTTCTGCCACAGCTATTTCATCAAGTTGAGGGGCACTTTGATAAATGGTTTGAATGAACTTAGGCTTCAATAAGGCTGTGATTTTTTTTTCTGTTGCCAATGAAGCGCAGATAATTTTACTTTGGCCATTCAGCCCCCTAATAATAGACCATAAATAGTATTTTAACCACCATTTATTATAATTCTGTGGGGTTTCCCAAAAAAAAGCATCATGGAATATAATGATTTTGGCACATGGAAGGCTCCAAAGGGGCGCATGAAAGTCAGGAAAAATGGTAGCTTTGGGACGATGCCATAATATCAATAATGGGATGACCAATTGCTTCCAAAGCAATGTATACAGATGGAATAATAGATGTCGCCATTTATTATGCTGTTTGAAGAAATTAGTTTTTTCAAGATGAATCAAGTTGGGATAGATCAAATATTCATATTTATTTGATTGGGCCGTAGCCACGAGTAATTCTTGAATATACGTCTTGATACCTGTTTTGGCCATCAGTAAATATTGAATATCGATGATGACTTTTTCTTTAGTCATGAGGTATCGCATGAGGTAAAACGACCGGACTATTTTTGATTTTCACACTTTGACCCACCAGCCACCAGCTGAATAAGGACACGAACAGATAGAGTTCAGCATTTGCAGTGAATAAGGGCAAGAGCAAGGCAAATTTGGTGGTTCCAGCCACAAATGAAATAATTTGTTCATTGGGGGTGAGTGCCTTTCTATAGGATTGAATACTGGTTTTTATAGCAAGATACAAGAGACTTATGTAAAGTAGGAGTCCTAAAATCCCCATTTGAACACCAAAAATCAAAAATTGATTTTCTCCACTAACTCTGTTTTCATCTTCGATGCCATTTCCATTTCCACTCATAGCCAGTCCGATTCCCTCGGGGGAATCAATCATACTTTCGATCCCTTCAAACCATTCAATAAGGTGACCCAAACTTGAAGCATTTTCAAAAGTTAATGTATCGATAACAAAAAAATATAAATCTTCTGAGGCAAAATACATGATATAAACTACGGAAGAAAATATCAGAAAGACACCTGCCCAAAGCAAGCGATAGTATTTGAATATAAAAGCAATAAAGATTAATTCTAAAATAAAAGCAGCGAGTGAAGCCCTTGAGTGAGCGAAAAAGAGGGATCCGATAATGGCCATCATCAGGCCGCTGTAAAATATTTGATTGGTTCGGTATGGGGTCTTAATAAAAAATATAAATGCGATAGCAAAAGCGAGTAGCGAGGCGCTGGCAAGGTCTAAAGGATTAGCAAAAAAAGCACCAAATCTTTGGATACCAGATTGGGTTTCAAAGGTCCAAGATAGTCCATAATTACCTGTTGGTTCAACGTCGTTTATGGTATTTTGGAAATTACCATAATTTATAAGTGTATGTAAATGAATGCCACTGGAGAATTCTGCCAAATTGATACAAAAAGCAGAAAAAGCGATACCCAGAATGAGCTTAAAGATTAATTGTATTTGATAGTTGCTCAACGTCATATTTCTTCCTAAAAAATAAAAAATACCCATGAGGAGGATATTTTTGAAGTAGGCAGCTTTGGCCAAGAAGGCCACTTCACCTATCGGAAATACCAGAAAAATAAAGGCCAAAAGAATAAAAGCCATAAACACCAAATCTATATTGTTAAACTTGAATTTTTTTCTCAGCAGGTCTGATTGATAAAAAACAAAGACGCTTAAGGCAATGAATAGTACAAATTCTTTGAGGTACTGAATAATTAACACTCCTGTAGGGCTTTGGGTTTGTTGAAAAACGAAGCTTTGTAAAGTGATGTACATGGGTAAATACAGAATGAAGAAGATAAGAAAGTACCATTCTTTTCCTGTTTTTATCAAAAGAAATATAAGATATCCTGTACCTAAAAGGAGTGTGAGGGTAATCAATATGAAAATGAGGATGGACATGGTTTTTAGGTGCTCATTATCATTTGCTGAATATTTGGACAAATGTACATAAAGTCAGTTTACGAGCACAATATAAAAAGGGTCATAATTGCGTTGAATACCCTTCTAAGTAACCTTTAAATGACATGTTTAATTTTTTCCTTCGTCCCTTTAGCATGAAATAGACACCATAAATAATTATTTTCAATAAAAGATAAATATGAGCGTTGATGACATGGATGCCTTTGATATGCAAGCGGGCCATAAATATATGATTTCTGATGTTTAAGAAATGAACAAACGGAGATAGAAATCCTTCGTCTGTTTTGTTTTTATTTTTACTACTGGCTCCTACCTTATGAAGAATAGGAAGGGTCGGATTGTAAGCCAGACGGTAGCCCAATTTCCGTATTCTTAAAGACCAATCTACATCTTCGTAATAGGCAAAAAAGTGCTCGTTCAACAATCCTACTTCAGTGATTATTTCTGATTTTAGAAGGATGCAACAGCCCGTAATCCAATCGACATACCTGGACTCATTATATTTCTTAGCGTCAAGTTTATTGTATCCTATGGTTTTTGTGGCCGCATTATATGGATAATAAATGCCCCCAGCATTCCATATCCTATCAGGATATTCATGGAACATTATTTTTGGCTGTACCGCGGCAATTTGAGGGCTGGAATGGAGGGTCATCAAAAGGGGATCTATAAAGTTTTTAGGGACCGTGGTGTCATTATTTAACAACATGATATACTCAGCTCCTAAGGTTAATCCATACTTAATTCCAATGTTATTGGCTCCCGTGAAGCCCAGATTTGTTTTTTGGGGTAATACGGTTATCTGCGGGAAGCTTTTTTTTAATTTTGCAACGGGGGTTTCTTGACTCTCATTGTCTACGACAATGATGCTAAAGGAGGTGTGAATTGACTGGTATAAGGAATGTAGGCAATCTTTCGTGTCGTCATAATTTTTCCAATTAACTAAAATGATGGCAACCATGTAAGGATTAACGAGAAGTTTGCATCAATTTTTCCCAAACGTATTTAAAGATGAAAAAAAGCAACATAAAAAGCGCTCCAATTAAACCACTTATGGCGATCATCTTCAGCGGTCTGTCTTTATCAATAGAAAGGGGCCTGACGGGTTCATCTATGATTTGGATTAAGGGCTTTTTGTTTCTATGTGTGATTTTGGCCATTTCTAAATTTTTGACTATTTCTTCATACACTGAGGCAGATGCTTCGATGTCAATTTGTAGCTTTTGGAAAGGAACTTGGTTGGTGTAATACAGGGGATTGGGATTGGGTTGAAGTTCGGATATTTTCGCCAATTGATCAAGCGAATGGTCTAGAATAATACGCGTACTATCGGCTTGACTTTTCAATATTCTTAGATTTTCACCTGTTTTCTTCGTACTTGTACTTTCGTAGAATTGGTTCACAATTTTTACTAAAACGCTATTGAAACTTTCAGCAAAAAGGGCATCATCATCTTCCACTTTTACACTTAAAATCATGAGTTTTCTATTAGGCTTAGCAATGAGCAGTTGCTTTTCCTTAAAGTCATCGATGACTTCCATCAAGAGACTGTCATGTTTCACGCCCATATCAGCTACGGGAATTTCAAAGCTGAAGTTTTCTAGATCTGCATCACGATGCCATCGCTTCAGTATTTTTTTTTCCTTGGCATAGCGGGTGATTAAACGCTCGCTATATTCACCATCAAGGCGTGATAAAAAGGCCAATTTTAACATTTTATAAGACTTATAGAGCTCTACAATATGGTCGGTATCAAAGAGTTGACTGTCATCAGAAATGCTATTTAAATTAATACCTACTACGGAAGCCAACGATCCCAATTGAGACATATCACCTTCCCCCACCTCAATGATGAAGGTAGTTTCTGCAGTATAGATGGGATCTCTAAGGACTTCATAGGTGATTCTTAAGCCAGCAATTATCAAAGAGCCCAACACTATCTTTTTCCAATGAAGGAAGAGATAATAAATTAAGCCTTTGACCTTTTCTATGACCTCACGAAAGGAGATGCGCTCTTCGTCTATGTATCTAGGGTCATTCACTTAAGGATTGTTTAGTAAGGTTACGCCGATCAAGGTCAAAGAAGTGATCAATGAGGTAGAAATGGCAATGATATCGCCGGTATTGACCCCTACTTTAATGGGTTTTTCAGGTACAATAATTTCAGCACCTGGGGCCATCTTAGGATAGGATTTTATACCCAGAAAGCTATTGGTTCTTGCAGCATTGCCATTGGCATAAACTACGTAAGTATGTCTTTTCTTAGCCCTATTATTGAAGCCACCCGCTTCATTGATATAATATTTGAGTCCCTTGGAAGATTCAAATCCTATGGTATTGGGATATAAAACTTTACCGATGACCCTGACCGTACTCAACTTTTTAGGGATATTGATAATATCACCATCCTCTAAAACTAAATCATCAATGGTTCCTGGTTTTGATAAAATCTTGTTCAAATCTAAGGCGATGGATTCAGTCTCTATTAGATTGATATCCGTACCGGAGGCATTATTTGATATTTCATTTATTCTATTTTTTTGAGCAAGTGCTGATAAACTCTCATTTTGAGGGCTGTATTTATTTTGATCATAACTCAATTCCTCATTGATTTTATCAATGACTATTAAATCTGATTCACTTGAATGAGGGCTATCCATACGGTTTAAAAAATTCAGGAGATTAGATTTTTTTTCTTGTTGATCATTACTACTGCGGTTAAATTCGGATTTTCGAATCAAAGTAGCTCCTTCAGGATAGGCAAATTCATTGAGGCCATTCGCCTTGCTGATGACATCAGAAATTCTTTCATCAGCCGATTCAATAGGATAAGTTCCGGGTAAATGCACTTGTCCCAGAATTTGAATAGATTTCTCTTCAAAATAATTAGGATTTTTTCTGATGGTGATGTGATCAAAGGGCCTTAAGAGATACTCATTATCTGATATTTCAAGATTTTCATTTATGACCAGTTGTTCTGTTTCGATTTGGAAGTAGGCAGATTGCTCGAGGGGCCTTCTTGAAATAAATGCAGCGCCACCGATGGCTGCTTTTTTAAAACCTTTGGCTTGAAAGATCAAATCATCTATTGAAAGATTATTAGAGAAGCGATAAACGCCAGGATTATTTACTTCGCCAGTAATGCGTACAAATTGTTCTTCTTCAAAATCGTAAATAGAATTAATCTGAAGGACGTCTTCTTTTTGCATTTTTATATCCCCCATTTCACCACTCATGATTTTTTCAAGATTTAAGGCAAGGGTCTCAACGCTATAGTCTGGATGCATTCTCGTTAACAAGGCCCGTCCTGTAAAGGCATCGCCTGTTAAACCATCTGCCAGACCTATTAATATTTTTAAGTTTAAATCTTCCGTCAGCGCATAAGGCCCAGGTCTGAAGACCGCACCTTTAATAATTACGCGATTTTCGAATCTATTTTGAATTTCTCCTATGCTGAAGACATCGCCATCTTGTAGGTTGAATTCGTTGAATTGTTCCTTGTAGATATCCAAAACTTGCTTTGAAGCGTCGTTATTACGAATGACACTGATTCTTTTTTCATAGGCGCTAGAGGTGAAACCACTGGCATAGGTTAGTAAATTTTCAAAAGTCTCGTCTTCTAAGGTTTCATAGAAGCCTGGACGTTTTACGGCACCTTGCAATTCGATTCTATTGGCATAAGGTCCGATAATGATCACATCATTGTGTTGCAGGTGTACATTGCTATTCGTATTACCGTTTAACAAAAAATCATAAATATCAACCGTGGCGATCTGCTTACTTTGTCGGTACACCTTGATATCCCTGAGGGTACCCATAAAAGTTGGCCCACCAGCAGCATAAAGTGCATTAAAGACGGTAGATAATGCATTGATGGTGTACGTTCCTGGAACATTGACCTCCCCCACAATATTGATGCTTATATTACGAATCTTTCCGATGGAAACTTGCAGAAAGGTACTTGGGTGAGCACCTAATAGTCCTTTGTAAACATCAGCTAATCGGACTTTTATTTTTTTTTGTGCTTCTTTTAAGGTGAGTCCATTCAAATAAATGGGCCCCACATTGCTTAGGAAAATTTGCCCGTTAGTTTCAATAGATTCGGTGTAATTCCACTCTGAGGCCCCAAAAACGTCAATAACTATTTGATCTCCAGCACCTAATACATAGCCTATCGGAGGTGGAAAATTGAGAGTTGTTTCGAAACTTAACGCCCTGTTTTTTTTATTAAAAACGTGATACCCAAAATTTTGGATAGAGGGTAATACATCTAACTCAATTTTTTGATTTTTTTGTACTGCCGATTGCTTTGTTTCATCGGCTAGAAGTTCTTTTTTCTTTTCCTCTTGCCTATTCGAAAATGTTCTTTTTTGTTTATTTTCTTCATTACGTATTTTGTTGATTCTTCCCGATAGCTTAGTGATTTCCAGCGAAGATAATCCTTCTGATTTCGCATATTGGACAATATTTTGATCAGAATAACCCATGCTTTTTGCGCGTTGCATCATCATGAGTACCTGCTCATCAGAAAGATTGTCAACTTTCATTGATTGGGCCTTCCCTATACTTTGGGCCGTGACCGTTGCTACACTAAAGGCCCCGATGAATAAAGTAAAAAAGAAGATTACAAAAATCTTGAAATAGTTGTGCATTAGGTATGCTTTTATTGACAATGAGCAAATTTAATTAATTAATAATCAAAAAAGCACGCATCTATTCATTTCCATGGGGGGATGTTATAGGTGAGCGGATGGGAAAATGGTTTACCTATGAGAAGTTTTTTCTTTTCCCTGAACTAAAAAATAGGGATTCAATAAATTTTCTTTATTGTAATTTACGGGTATTCGTGAGTTTTGGATAACCACCTTGCCACCTGCCTCTTCAACGATTATTTGAGCTGCCGCGGTATCCCATTCCATCGTAGGTGCAAACCGGGGATATAAATGGGCTACGCCTTCTGCGACCATGAGGAGCTTCAAGGAACTGCCTTTAGATAGAATTTCGGGTTTGATCAAGGTATCTAAAAATACTTGAGTCTCGGTGTTGAGGTGAGAGCGAGAGGCCACCACCTTAAGTCCGGGCTGATTAAGGTCAAAGGAGGCGGACTGAATTATTTGTCCATTTTTTTGAGCGCCGGATGCTTTGATAGCAGAATATAGATCAGCAGTGACGGGTGTTTGTACTACACCGATTATGGGTTGATAATGATGGATCAGGGCAATGTTCACAGTGAACTCTCCATTCCTTTTGATAAATTCTTTTGTACCATCTAAGGGATCAATCATCCAGAATGTTTCCCAATTTTTTCTTTGTGAAAAGGGAATTTGAGTGCCTTCCTCACTTAAAATCGGAATACCAGTTTTTTCGAGTATGGCTGCGATGACTTGATGGGCCGCTTGATCCGCGCGGGTCAGTGGGGATTGATCATCTTTGGCTTCTATTTCAAAATCACCAGAATGATAGACTTTAAGTATTTCCTCACTGGCCATGCTAGCCGCAATTTTGGCCTGCTCGAGTAATGAATTTAGGTTCATAATAGAGAATGAATTTAAATGATCATGCCTGCGGCCACGGTTTCATGGGTGGACTCATCGATTAAAATAATACTGCCCGTCGTTCTATTTTTTCTGTAGGCATCCGTTAACAAAGGCTTGGTAGTACGCAGTTGTACTCGCGCCACGTCGTTCATGCCGATATTTAGGTTTTCAATATTCCGATGCAGGGTATTTACGTCTAACTTGTATCGAACATTTTTAATAATAGCTTTGGCCTCTGAAGTGGTATGCTTAATGATGTATTTTGATTTAGGATAGGGCGATTTATTATCGAGCCAACACATCATGATCTCAATGTCTTGATTCAGATCAGGTTGATTATTGGACCTCACCAACATATCGCCCCGGCTTACATCTATATCATCGCTGAGCTGTATGACAACCGACATCGGCGCAAAGGCTTCAGATAGCGGACCGTTGAAGGTCTCAATAGATTTGATTGTTGATGTGAACCCTGAAGGGAGCACAGTAATTTCATCTCCCGGTTTGAAGACACCTCCTGCAATTCTCCCCGCATAGCCTCTGAAGTCGTGGTAGGATGCCGTTTTGGGTCGAATGATCGTTTGTACGGGAAATCGACAATCAATGTGATTGTAATCACTACCGATATGTAAATTTTCTAAGGTGTATAGAAGGGTAGATCCTTCATACCAAGACATTTTTTTACTACGATTGACTACGTTGTCTCCATTTAGGGCACTGATGGGGATAAAGCGGATGTCTGTGATATCCAACTTGGAAGAAAAACTTTCAAAATCTTTTCTAATTTTTTGAAAAATGGTTTCGTGGTAGTCAACCAAATCCATTTTATTTATACAAACGATCAGATGTGGAATTTGAAGCAAAGAGGCGATGATGGCATGTCGACAAGTTTGCTCTACGACCCCATGGCGGGCATCTATAAGAACCAAAGCGCAATTGGCAGTAGATGCGCCAGTAATCATGTTTCGGGTATACTGAATATGACCTGGCGTGTCGGCGATAATAAACTTTCTTTTGGGTGTGGCGAAATAACGATAGGCCACATCAATGGTGATGCCCTGTTCTCGTTCGTCTTTGAGTCCATCGGTAAGCAGAGATAAATCTGCCTGTGCCAATCCTTTGCGGTCGCTGGATCTCTTGACTTGATCCAGCTGATCTTCAAAAATTGATTTAGTATCAAAAAGAAGTCTACCTATTAAGGTGCTTTTACCATCATCTACACTACCGGCTGTGGTGAACCGCAATAATTCCATATCTAAATTGGCATTCATATTGGTGGATTTTTAAAAATAACCTTGTTTTTTTCGATCTTCCATAGATGTTTCAGACCGCTTATCGTCTGCTCGATTACCTCGCTCAGTCTGACGCGCCGCGGCTACTTCATCTACGATTTTCTCTAATGTGTCGGCATCTGATTCATCTCCTCCTGTGATGGTGATGTCACCCAAAGTACGAAAACGAATCTTTTTGTGTACCGGAGTTTCTGTTTCGGTCAAATGGATATGCTCTGATACGGGCAACCAGGTGTCATTGCGACGGATGACTTCACGCTGATGCGCAAAATATAGGGACGGAATCTGGATGTTTTCACTTAAGATAAATTGCCAAACATCCATTTCTGTCCAATTACTCAAGGGGAATACCCTAAAATGTTCTCCTTGGTGATGTTTACCATTGAACATATTCCATAATTCTGGGCGTTGATTTTTAGGATCCCATTGCCCAAATTCATCTCGATGTGAAAAAAACCTTTCTTTAGCCCGGGCTTTTTCTTCGTCCCGTCGTGCGCCACCGACACAAGCATCAAACTGATGTAAGTCGATGGTATCGAGAAGGGTATTGGTTTGTAGGGCATTTCTGGACGCATTTTTACCTCGTTCCTCCGTAGATCTTCCAGAATTAATGGATTCTTGAACCAATCCTACGATGAGTTGGACTTCTAAATCAGCTACTATTTGATCTCTGAATATCATGGTTTCAGGAAAATTATGTCCCGTATCAATGTGAACCAGAGAAAAGGGAATTTTAGCTGGATAAAAGGCTTTTTTAGCAAGGTGTGTTACTACGATGGAATCTTTACCTCCTGAGAAAAGGATGCAGGGGTTTTCAAATTGGGCAAAAACTTCTCGAAGAATAAAAATAGATTCACTTTCTAATTCATCTAAATGTGTAAGGTTATAATTACTCATTCAAGCTTTAGTTTGGGTTCAATAAAATCAAGTAATTTTTTTAAGGATGCCGCTGGAGCTTCCGCTTCGGTGCTGATGGTCAAGTTGGGTTGCTTTGGATTCTCAAAGGGGGCATCGATTCCCGTAAAATTAGGGATTAATCCTTTACGGGCTTTGGCATAGAGGCCTTTAACGTCCCTTTTTTCACATATATGCAAGGGGCAATGAACAAAAATTTCTATAAAATTTTCTACTCCTATTAGTTCCCGGGCTTGGTTCCGATCAGATTCAAGCGGAGAAATAAAAGCGGACAAGACAATGATACCGGCCTCGTTGAACAACCGAGCCACTTCTGCAATCCGACGAATATTCTCTGTCCGATCCTTACTAGAAAATCCTAAGTCATTATTAAGGCCTAAACGGACATTATCACCATCTAAGAGATAAGTTTTATAACCTTTTTGATGCAAAACGGTTTCTATATTTCCCGCGAGGGTCGATTTACCCGAGCCTGAAAGGCCAACCAACCAAATCACCTTAGCTTGGTGGCCGTTATTTTTCAATCGATCGGACTTGCTGATCGGATGGGTATGCCGGATGAGGTTTTCATTCATTTTTTTCGACCAAATTTGACACTGAACCAAACACGTTCATGACAATAATAAAGCACCATTTTAAGGATGGTTTCAGCTATGGCAACACCGGTAGCTTTTCTAATGGCCTGAGCATCGTCTCCAAAAAAGGCCAAGGCCAATAAGAAAGTCGTAGTAGAGGCAATGATGCGCCAGGTGATTGCCTTTGAAATATGTCTTAGTTTGTTTTGATCCATGAATTAATTCTTACTGCAAGATTAGGTAAAAGGGCATTAATTTTTGTCCTGCTCCTCTTATTATTTCTCTGGTTTCAGTATTGGCTTAAAGGAGTCAACTGTTATTTTGAGGCCTTTAGATCTTGTAAATTGGGGCTGCCAACCTAAGAGTTTCTTTGCCAATGAAATGTCTGGCTTACGCTGTTTGGGATCGTCTTCTGGCAAGCTTTGATAGGTAATGGTAGATGAACTTTGGGTAAGTTGTAGGATTTCTTGAGCAAATTCATTGATGGTCACTTCCTGAGGATTTCCAATATTTACAGGATGCGCATAATCACTGTGCAGTAAACGAAAAATACCCTCGATCAGATCGTCAACATAGGTAAATGATCGCGTTTGACTCCCATCTCCAAAAGCTGTGAGCGGTTTGCCTTGTAGCGCTTGCCCTATAAAGGCAGGCAATACCCGGCCGTCATTTAACCTCATGCGAGGGCCGAAGGTATTAAAAATACGTACAATTCTCGTTTCCAATTGATGGTAGGTATGGTAAGCCATGGTCAATGCTTCTTGAAATCGCTTGGCTTCATCATAAACGCCTCTAGGGCCAATGGGATTGACGTTGCCCCAATAGTCTTCCGTTTGGGGGTGCACCAAGGGATCTCCATAAACTTCCGAGGTAGAGGCAATCAATATTTTTGCTTTTTTTTCTTTAGCCAAACCGAGGCAGTTTAAGGTACCTAAGGATCCTACCTTCATCGTTTGAATAGGTATTTTCAAATAATCGATGGGGCTAGCAGGAGAGGCAAAATGTAAAATGTAATCCAAAGGTCCGGTTACATGAATAAACTTGGTGACGTCGTGCTCATGAAATTCAAAATTTGATTTTTTAAATAAATGTTCGATGTTTTCTATGGACCCCGTACTTAAATTGTCCATAGCGATGACCTGATAATTTTCTTTGATGAATCGGTCACATAAATGAGAGCCTAAAAATCCAGCACCTCCAGTGATTAATATTTTTTTCATAGTTCATGTTCAATTTCATGAAAACTTTGACTGGCTAAATCTTTAGGAGAGAAAAAGGCGCCTTTAAAGTCTCCCGTGATGTTAAGTTTTGGATCATAGATACTCAAACTACGTTCTGAGGCCGCGTGATAGGGACGATCTACGGCATATTGAAAACAGGTATGGTCTTCCAAGGTAAAATAGCCATGAGCAAAGCCTTTAGGAACCCACAAGGCTTTATCTGGGCTATCCAATTTTATTTTGTAATATTTAAGATAAGTTTCAGACGTTTTTCTTAAATCAACAACCAGGTCAATTACTGCTCCACTGAGCGCCAAAACAATTTTGGTTTGGGCAAAGGGGTCTAATTGAAAATGAAGCCCTCTGAACACATTTTTTTTTGATTGTGCAACATTGATTTGCTCAACTGAAAAATCAAGTCCAAATTTTTTAAATCGGGTGAGATTGAAGGCTTCCATGAAATAGCCACGATCATCACCATACAAATCATGGTGAATCACAAAGCAATCTTTGAGCGGCGTAGGTTTAATTTCCATCGACTAATTTTATTAAATAATTACCATAACCACTTTTTTGCAAGGGGACTGCAATCTTGTGGAGTTGATCTGCATCGATGAAGCCCATTTTGTAGGCAACTTCTTCAATACAACCAATTTTAAGTCCTTGGCGAGATTCAATGGCCCTGACAAAATCACCTGCCTCCAACAGAGATTCGATGGTTCCTGTATCTAACCAGGCAGTTCCTCGATCCAATACTTCTACTGTTAATTTTCCCTGCTTTAAATATTCGTTATTTACGGTAGTAATTTCCAGTTCACCTCGGGCACTGGGCTGGATATTTTTTGCAATGTCCACTACGTCTTGATCGTAAAAATACAAACCGGGTACCGCATATTTTGATTTGGGATGCGTAGGTTTTTCTTCGATGGACAAGGCCTTTTTTTGATTGTCAAATGCCACTATACCATATCTTTCAGGATTATTTACTCGATAAGCAAAGATGATTCCACCCTGTGGATCTGTACAATTTTGTAATTTTTGAGACAATCCAGAGGCATAAAAAATATTATCACCCAAGACCAATGCAACTTTTTCCTTCCCGATGAATTCCGCTCCGATGATAAAAGCTTGAGCCAAACCTTCGGGTTCGGGTTGAACCGCATATTCAAAATGACAGCCTAAATTCGCTCCGTTGCCGAGCAGTTGTTGAAATCCTGCGAGGTCTCTTGGCGTGGAGATGATTAGGATTTCCCGGATGCCTGCCAGCATCAAAACCGACAGGGGATAATAAATCATGGGTTTATCGTATATAGGAAGCATTTGTTTGCTTATTGCAAGGGTCAATGGGTGCAATCGAGTTCCTGAGCCACCCGCCAAAATGATGCCTTTCATGTCTTTTCGTTATAATGCGTTTGATAATAGGCTTGGTAAGCACCCGAAGTAACATGGCTTAACCAATGTTCATTTTCAAGATACCATTTTACCGTTTTTTTGAGGCCTTCTTCAAATTGTAAAGAGGGTTGCCAGCCCAGTTCATTGGCTAATTTTGAGGCGTCAATGGCATACCTTAAATCATGACCCGAGCGATCATTTACAAAAGTAATGAGCTGTGCCGAGGTACCAGAAGTTCGCCTCATGGCCTCGTCCATGAGGCGACACAATAGATGGATCAAATCTATATTTTTCCATTCATTGAATCCACCAATATTATAGGTTTCCCCAACCTTTCCTTGGTGGAAAATAACGTCAATGGCACGGGCATGATCAATGACATAGAGCCAGTCTCGAATGTTTTCTCCTTTTCCGTAAATAGGGATGGGTTGCTTGTTTTTAATATTGTTGATGGCCAAGGGAATGAGTTTCTCAGGGAAATGATTAGGGCCGTAATTATTTGAACAATTGCTGATGACTATGGGGAGGTCATAGGTGTTGTGGTAGGCCCGCACAAAATGGTCAGAGGAGGCTTTGGAAGCCGAATAGGGGCTTTTGGGATCGTAAGCGGTGGTTTCGGTAAATAAGCCTTTTTCCCCAAGAGAGCCATATACCTCATCGGTTGAAACATGATAAAACCTTTTATCAGAGGGCTCTTTTCCCCAAGCATCGTTGGCTGCGTTCAGTAAATTTACCGTTCCCAATACATTGGTTTGAACAAAATCCATGGGATGGGATATCGATCGATCCACATGAGACTCGGCTGCCAAATGGATCACGCCGTCGAGTGCATGCTCGCTGAAAAGACTTTGTACTAAGGTGCTGTCACAAATATCACCCATGATAAAATGGTAATTGGGTGCCTGCTCAACATCAACGAGATTTTGCAGATTACCGGCATAGGTCAGCTTATCAAGATTAAAAATTTCGTAATGGGGATATTGTTGTATAAATCTTCGAACTACATGAGAGCCAATGAATCCTGCACCTCCGGTAATGAGAATATTTTTCATGAAAGCAAATATTAATATTGAATAAATCTTGGTAAATATAGCCATAGATAATAAGTGTATTTGTCAAAGCGTAATAGTTTTTTTTAATTCTTTTATCCACTGATCAGCCGAAGAACATAAGGGGTTTAATGAAGGTATTTTTTTTGGAGGAAGGATTATTCTTAGGAAATGCGTAAAACCCTCAGCTTTCAACCTTATTTTTGTCCCATGGATCAGATCATCGCCTTGATAAAGAAAGATTTATTGGTTGATTTTAGACAAAAATATGTCGTTGCGGGGATTGCATTATATGTTTTTGCGACCATTTATATTGCCTATTTGGCCTTCAATAACGTGATTACCCCCGCCATTTGGAATGCGCTGTTTTGGTTGATTTTGTTATTTTCAAGCATCACGGGCCTCGGCAAAAGTTTTGGCCAGGAGGCCCATCGTTCTCATTATTATTATTACCTAGCGAAGCCTGTCCATATTTTAACTTCAAAACTTATTTATTACGGTTTTTATGAGATTTTGTTGGTCGTATTATTGACTGGGATATTCAATCTTTTTTTGGGATTTCCTGTTGAAAATCCGTCCCTTTTTTTAGTTAATCTGTTGGCAGGAGCGAGCGGCTTGTCGGTATGCTTCACCCTGATCGCTTCCATTGCGGCGAAATCTGACAATGGATCTCATCTCATGCCCATACTGGCTTTTCCAGTGATTATTCCCGTTTTATTACTTGCGGTAACCAATTCTCGTAAAATTGTGTTTGGAGCCTCTTTAGCCGATATTTCTGGAAACCTATGGGTATTGGTCTGTTTTAATGTGATTATCATTGCATTGTCATTTATTTTATTCCCTTACAGTTGGAAAAATTGATATGAAATACTTAATGAAAGCGTATTGGTGGAAACTATTGACTGTAATTTTGCTAATTTATACAGTGATTGGAGGGTTTTTAATGCCCGCACCTAGATTACCGATTCTCAATGAGACCATCAGAATTTTACATTTTCACGTACCTATGTGGTTTGGTATGATTATTATGTTTTTGGTTTCTGTATTTTATGCCATCAAATATTTATCCACCAAAAATTTGATGTACGACTTGTATGCCGAGCAGTTGGTCAATATTGGGGTCATGTTTGGTGTCTTAGGCATCGTTTCAGGTATGATTTGGGCTAAATTTACTTGGGGAGAGTCCTGGAGCAATGATCCTAAACAAAACGCATCTGCGGTTGCCTTGCTGATATATTTTGCACTGATTATTTTAAGGGAATCTTTACAAGATGATCACCAGAAGGCCAGATTGGGTGCGGTGTACAATATTTTTGCCTTTGCTGTTTTAATTCCCTTATTGTTTGTGCTCCCTAGAATGACGGACAGTTTGCATCCGGGCAATGGTGGAAATCCTGCCTTTGGACAATATGATTTGGACAGTGATTTGAGAATGGTATTCTATCCAGCCGTCTTGGGGTGGACTTTTTTAGGGTTTTGGATGGCGACCCTAAAAATAAGAGCTGCGCGTCTTCAAAAACATTTAGATTATGAATAAAATTGTGAAATTATTGTTTTTGCTCTTCTTTGTAGGCCTTCAGTTGATTGCTCGATCTCAATCTCAGATTGAGATGGCAGATGATTTTAGAGGAGAAGGAAAAATTTATGTGGTTATCATGGTAGTACTTCTTTTATTAGGGGGAATTTTTTTCACCTTATTTCGGTTCGATAGAAGACTAAGTCAATTGGAAAAGCAAATGGGAGAGGAAAAATGAAAAAGTCACATATCATAGGCATTGTAGTCATTGCCATGGCGATAGGAATTATCCTCACTACTGCTGGAGACGCCAGTAGTTACGTCACTTTTGAGGAGGCGAAGCGCCGTGAATCTGATGGAGATAGGTCCAAAATTCATGTGGTAGGAAAGCTCAAAAAAAATGAGACAGATCAAGTAATGGGTATTGTACCTATGGATGACCAACTCTCTTTCACTTTTGTGATGTTAGACGAGAATGAGGCAGAGCAAAAAGTATTTCACCCCAATCCCATTCCACAAGATTTTGATCGATCTGAACAAGTAGTGGTCGTGGGCTCCTATCGAAAAGATATATTTGTCGCCGACAAAATCCTTTTAAAATGCCCTTCCAAATATCAGGAAGAAGAAATTAAAATTTAGCGGATGGTTCATTATTTGATAGGTAACCTAGGCCATCTGATGATTATTCTTTCATTGGTCACCGCACTCGTTTCTTGCATCGCTTATTTCAAAGCAGTACAAAGCAATGACCGTACGTGGGAGCGTTATGCGGATTGGAGCTATTACGGCCACGTATTGAGTTTGATCGGCGTTTTGACGGTGCTGTTTTTAATCATCAACAAGCATTATTTTGAATACCATTATGCATGGAATTATTCTTCCAAATACTTGCCCATTTACTATCAGATTTCTAGTTTTTGGAATGGGCAAGAAGGATCCTTTCTTCTTTGGATGTTTTGGAATGCGATGTTGGGCTTGGTATTGATCAAAACCAATAAATTTTGGAAACCTTCGGTAATGGCCGTCATGACCTTTACCCAGTTTTGTTTGACAACCTTGATTCTAGGTGTTGTTATTTTTGAATTGAAGATCGGCAGTTCTCCCTTTTTATTGCTTCGAGATGTAGTTCAGGATGCCATTTTTGTAGTGAATCCCGAATTTATTCCTGAAGATGGCAATGGCTTGAATCCTTTGCTTCAAAATTATTGGATGGTTATCCATCCCCCGACGTTGTTCTTAGGATTTGCGAGTACCGTAGTTCCTTTTGCTTATGCGATTGCGGGCTTGTGGATAGGTAAATACAAAGAATGGATCAGACCCGCGCTGCCTTGGGCACAATTTGCAGCAATGATTTTGGGTATTGGCATATTGATGGGTGCCTATTGGGCTTATGAAACCTTGAATTTTGGAGGCTATTGGAACTGGGATCCTGTTGAGAATGCCATCTATATTCCCTGGCTCACTTTGATTGCAGCCATTCATACGATGATTGCTTATAAAAAGAATGAAAATGCGTTAAAGGCAGCCCTTATATTGGTCTTGGTGACCTATTTGCTTATTTTGTATTCTACCTTTCTCACTCGGAGCGGGGTGCTTGGAGAGACCTCAGTTCACTCTTTTACTGATCTCGGATTATCCGGGCAGTTGCTACTTTTTCTAGTTTTATTCCTGGTGGGATGTGTCTTGCTGCTGGTGCGTGTTTGGAAAAAAATACCCTCAACAGATAAGGAAATGTCTGCTTATTCTAGAGAATTTTGGATTTTCATGGGGGCAACTGTCCTTTGCTTGATGGCCTTTCAAATTATTATACCTACTTCCATACCTGTATACAATGAGGTATTGGGTCTTTTTGGTATTGCCTCCAATTTAGCTCCACCGGCCGATCCAATACAATTTTATTCTAAATTTCAATTGTGGTTTGCAGTAGGCATTGCCCTATTATCGGGGACAGGTCAGTTTTTTTGGTGGAAGCGGATGAACTTTCAAGATTTCAAAATAGAAATTCAAAAGCCCTTAATGATTTCATTGTTAATCTCAGCACTCATATTTGTTTTAGCGGAAGTACGAGAAGTTCCTTACATGATTTTATTGACTGCTAGTATCTATTCGATTACTGCCAATTTTGCTATTTTATTGCGTTTGAAGCGGACCAATGCTAAACTTTCAGGAGGTTCCATTGCGCATATAGGTGTAGGATTGATGTTGATTGGGATTCTCTTTTCTTCTGGATACAGTAAAATTCTTTCTAAAAACAATACAGGATTGCTCTACAGTAATGAGTTTCCCGATGAGATTAATATGAATAATCTATTGCTCTTTTTGAATGAACCGCGGGAGATGGGTGATTATTCGCTGGTGTATAAAGGCATGCGAAAAAAGACCACGGATTTGGGATATATTGATGCCAATTTACTCACGGAAACAGACAATCCATTGATTTTGGAGGCCACTGATGATATTTATGTTGCCTCAGGATTGAGGGCATCTAAGGGAGATCAGGTTCGTATTACCAATAATGAAAACTCGTATTTTGAAGTATTGTATGACAAGGGCAATGGCGATCATTTTGCGTTGTACCCACGCGTGCAGTTGAATGATCAAATGGGCACCGTTTACTCACCTGACATCAGTAGAACCCTTACTGCAGACATGTACACTCATGTAAGAACGTTCCCTGACCCGGCTCAGGAAACCGACTGGGGAGAGGTTCAAGAGTACCAAGTGGTGGTTGGGGATGACTTTTTTATTAATGATTATGTCGCAACATTTAAAAAAATGGAACGGGTTGAGCAAGTAGAGGGAGTGACATTGATGAAAAACGATATAGCGGTAAAAGCCGTTATTGAGATACAAGGAGAATTTCAAAATTACCTAGCTGCTCCGATTTATTTGATCAAAGATCAGATGGCGGGCAAAATACCTGCTACCGTCTATGATCTAGCGGCACGAATTACTGTTGAGTCCATAGATCCTGAAACAGACAGTTTCACTTTTGGGGTGCAACGGACTCAAAAAGATTGGATCATCATGGAGGCAGTAGAAAAGCCCTTTATCAACTTGCTTTGGATCGGTGCTTTATTACTGTGCTTTGGATTTTTTATTGCTATTTTACGTAGATATGAAGAGTTCATGATTTTTCGTAACAAAGGATTGGAGTCCTAAAAAAGAGACAATGTGTCCTTAAGAATAGCTATTATTGGAGGTGGAAATGTAGCTACCCATTTTTTTAAGTCACTTGGTGAGAGAGGTGTCCAAAAAATTTTTGTGCGAAAAAAAGAAGAAAATTCACACCTCCCTTTGGCGCTTTTATCCGAGTCCAAAGACTTAAGAACATTAGACTTAGCCATAATTATCATCGCTGTATCGGATGATCAAATTATAAATGTGATGACTAACTACCATTTTGATCCGGATCAGATCATTATTCATACTGCAGGATCTGTGGACATGGATGTAATCCATCAAAAGCACGCAAAATGTGGCGTGCTTTATCCGTTAATGACGCTTTCCAAAGAAGATATTATTGATTACGAGCAAATGCCCTTATTAATTGAGGGAAGTGAGGAATCTGTTTTGTTGATCACCCAACTGGCTGAAAGTATCAGTCAACGTGTGGCTTATTTTGATTCTCAAAATCGAAAAATCATTCATTTGGCCGCTGTCATTGCCAATAATTTCACCACTTCACTTCTTTTGGACGTAGAAAAGATTCTTAAAAAACATCAATTGGATAAGCATTTACTGGTACCTCTTATGGAACAGACCATATATAAAGCCTTCAACTTGGGCGGTGCAAAATCTATGACTGGGCCCGCGGTAAGAAAGGATCAGAAGATCATAGATGTGCAGTTAGGTTTATTAAATCAGGATCCTGAAATACTCGATTTATATCAATTTTTCACCCATCGCATTCAAAAAATTAAAAGTGCGTCATCTGATAGCTGATATCAAAGGTTTTACCAAAGCCATTAGAATTCCCCATCTTTTTGGTATTTTAGTTGTGCAATTCTTAACGGCATCCTATCTCATTAAGGTCCCAAATGAGGTGGTTTTAAGTTGGGAATTTATCTTGCTAACCGCTTCAATTACGATGCTTGCCGCAGCAGGATATTTGATCAATGATTATTATGATCAAAAGATTGATTTAATCAATCGACCAGATCGGGTCGTCGTGGGCATACATCTGCGTCGTCGTCGTGCATTGGCAGCACACATGGGCTCATCAATTTTAGCGATTATGATTGGTTTATGGATAGACCAGTGGCTGGGGATTTTTAATTTTTTTGCTTCTTTTATGTTATGGCTCCATAGTAACTATTTCAGGAGAGTACTGCTGTTGGGGAATATTATGGTGGCCCTAATGCATGTCATGATCATCTTGGTTGTTGCTATGTATTTTCAAGCCTACAACACCTATTTATTGGCCTATTCTTTGTTCACTTTTGTAGCTATTTTTATCCGAGAAGTCGTAAAGGATCTTAGGGGGGTAAAGGGTGATGCCGTCCATGGAGCGGAAACTATTTCGGTAACCTGGGGGATTAGAACCGCTAAAAAACTTATTTATCTATCTATTTTCTGTGGTATTATTTTCATGATATATTTTTTGGAAGGTGCGCTTCCCACGAATTCAGGCATCTATTTTTTAGCTTTATTACCTTTTTTGGGTTGGTTTATCTATCGAATCCACACAGCCGATACCCAATCACATTATCGAACCCTGAAAAAGAATATTGATTGGATCATTTTATCTGGTATCTTAAGTATATTTTTACTTCATGAATAAGTGTAGCATTGCCATTTTTGCTTCAGGGGAGGGGTCTAATGCAGAAAATATTATTAACTATTTCAAAGGCAATGACGCTGTTAATGTGGTGCTTATTGTCTCTAACAGAGCAGGTGCCGGAGTGCTCCAACGTGCTGAGAAACTAGAAGTGCCCCATTTACTTTCTCAACGAGAGGAATTAAATAATCCAACATTTCTGCTCTTATTGGAGCAGCAAAAAATTGACCTGATCGTTTTAGCTGGATTTTTTTTGAAAATCCCTACCTACTTAATTGCCGCTTTTTCTGATCGGATCATCAATATACATCCTGCATTGCTCCCCAAATATGGAGGCAAAGGTATGTATGGTGATCAGGTTCATAGGTCCGTTTTGTTAAATAAAGAGCGTCAATCAGGAATTACCATTCATTTGGTTAACGAGCATTATGATGAAGGTAAAATACTTTTCCAAAAAAGTTGTGAAGTCATGACGGATGATGAGATCAGGGATTTGGCCGAAAGAATTCATCAACTTGAATATCAATATTTTCCTAAAATCATAGAAGATTATATTAATAGATTCTGATCTCTTTTTAATTGTGTTTACTTTTGCATTTTAGAATAATGATTCATGCAAAACTGCACCATAAAATCTGCCCTAATTTCGGTTTACAATAAAGAGGGACTCGAACCCATCGTTAAAAAATTATCTCGCCTAGGCGTAGAGATATATTCTACCGGCGGCACCTATGCTTTCATTGATCAATTGGGCATAAAAGCGACGTTAGTTGAGGATGTGACAGAATACCCATCTATTTTCGGAGGGAGGGTCAAAACCTTACATCCTAAAATTTTTGGAGGCATATTGAACAGAAGAACAGATGCTGGAGATGCTGTGGAGAAAAAGAAATATAATATCCCAGATATTGACTTAGTGATTGTAGACCTTTATCCTTTTGAGGAAACGGTTGCTTCTGGGGGAACTATGGAGGAAATTATCGAGAAAATAGACATCGGGGGCATTGCCTTGATCCGAGGAGCAGCTAAAAACTTCACTGATGTGCTGATTATCTCCTCTAGAAATTATTATGGGGCATTTTTAGACTTGCTTGAGAAGGGCGATGGCCTGACGACGGTGGAACAAAGAAAATCATTTGCATTACAAGCTTTCCATGTTTCCTCTCATTATGATACGGCCATTTTTAATTTTATGAATGGATCCAAGGAGTTGCCCGTGCACAAAGTCAGCTATGAGCAAAAAAAATCCTTAAGATACGGTGAAAACCCACATCAAGAAGGAGTTTTCTACGGGGATTTAAATACCTATTTTAATCAATTGGGAGGTAAGGATATTTCTTATAATAATTTAATAGATATTGAAGCTGCGGTCCAAATCATTGCTGAATTTGATGAAGAACTAGCTTTTGGCATTTTAAAGCATAACAATGCTTGTGGCTTTGCCGTAGACTCAAATGCGAAAGCAGCATATCTTAAGGCGTATCAAACGGATAGTACTTCGGCCTTTGGGGGAATTTTAGTTTGTAATAAAGAAATAGACCTGTCCGCGGCCAAAGAAATTCATAAACTATTTTTTGAAATCATTATAGCGCCTTCCTATGCCAAAGAGGCCTTGAAATTGCTACAACAAAAAGCAAACAGGATTATCCTTGTTCAGAAAAAAAGTTTTGAGGGTAGAGAGCAATTCAAATCTTTGTTAAATGGTATCGTTATTCAGGATTATAACGGTGCAACGGATCAGTTAAGTGATTTGAAGAGTGTAACTCAAAGGAAGCCTTCGCAAACAGAAATTGACAACTTACTTTTTGCATCAAAGTTGTGCAAGCATTCCAAATCAAATACGATTGTGTTGACCAATAATCATCAGTTATTGGCCAGCGGTGTAGGTCAGACCTCCCGAGTAGATGCCTTAGAGCAGGCGATTGCAAAGGCAAAGAAGTTTGGATTTGATTTACATGGAGCGGTGATGGCCTCTGATGCCTTTTTCCCATTTCCAGACTGCGTAGAAATAGCTGGAGTTGCAGGTATTACCGCCATCATTCAACCGGGAGGGTCTATAAAAGATCAGTTATCCATTGATATGTGTGATCAGAAAAATTTAGCAATGGTCTTTAGTGGACGTCGTCATTTTAAACATTAGATCTAGATTTAAAAAGATTGATTATATTGTGACAAATAAATTCGTGGAGTAATAATAATATGGGCATTTTTGACTTTTTTTCTAGTGATATAGCCATTGATTTGGGAACGGCTAATACTTTAATTATCCACAAAGGTAAGGTAGTGGTAGATGAACCCTCCATTATTGCCATTGACATGGAGACCAATAAAGTATTGGCTATTGGCCGTGAAGCGATGCAGATGCATGAGAAAACCCATCATAACATAAAGACCATAAGACCTTTGAAAGATGGTGTTATTGCAGATTTTCATGCGGCGGAGCACATGATTCGTGGAATGATCAAGATGATAGATAAAGATAAAAAAAGATGGTTCCCCACCTCCCATAGAATGGTCATTTGTATTCCCTCTGGTATCACAGAGGTAGAAAAAAGAGCGGTTCGAGATTCTGCAGAACATGCTGGCGCAAAGGAAGTTTATATGATTCATGAACCCATTGCTGCCGCCATTGGAATTGGCATTAACATAAGTCAACCGATCGGATCAATGATTGTTGATATCGGTGGTGGGACTACAGAAATTGCGGTCATTGCACTTTCAGGAATCGTGGCTGACCAATCAATACGCGTGGCCGGAGATTCTTTTACCAAAGATATCTTAGACTACATGCGAAGACAGCATAATTTATTAATTGGTGAGCGTACTGCAGAGCGAGTGAAAATCGAGATAGGTTCTGCCTTAACGGAGTTAGATGATGGACCGGAAGATTTTGAGGTCAGAGGGAGGGATCTGATGACAGGAATTCCTAAAGTAATAAAAATATCTTATCCCGAGATAGCTTTTGCTATCGATAAGTCAGTCTCTAAAATTGAAGAGGCCGTATTAAAAGCGCTTGAAATATCTCCACCAGAACTTTCTGCAGATATATATGAAAACGGAATTTATTTAACGGGAGGGGGTGCGATGCTGCGTGGTTTAGATAAGCGACTATCACTCAAAACCAAATTACGAATTCATATTGCTGAAGATCCGCTGAGGGCAGTAGTTAGGGGAACAGGTTTAGCCCTCAATGAGCTCGAAAATTATAAACCCGTATTAATGACTTAAATGCAGCAATTATTTGCCTTTTTATTTCGTAGTCGGGTTTTAGGATTTTTTCTTTTTTTGGAGTTGATTTCATTTTGGCTCATTTTTTCATATAATAACCTTTACAATTCATATCTATTTAATACCTCTAATAAATTTGTGGGTTCCGTCCTTGAAACGAATCATAATATTGATCAGTACTTTCAATTGGATGAAATTAATGAGAAACTTCTTGCCGAAAATGCATTATTGAGAGAAGAATTATCAAAAAAAAACTTAGGTATGATGGGCTACGATACACTCAAAGGGAATGCCCATGTGATTCCAGCGCGCGTAATAAATAATGAGTTTCGAAAACCGGAAAATTACCTGACCCTAGACAAGGGATCCTTATCTCAAATTGAACCGGGTATGGCAGTCATTTCAAGAGAGGGAGTGGTGGGGATCATTAAGTCGGTCAGCAGTCATTTTTCTACGGTCGCTTCCATTTTGAACCGAAAATTAATGACTTCCAGTCAGCTCAATAAGTCAAATACTTTGTGTACGGTCCAATGGAACTTAGAGGGTCCTTTGGTGGCAGACGTAAAATATATTCCTCGCCATATCAATATAGGCATTGGAGATACTATAAGTACCTCAGGCTATAATGCAGTTTTTCCTGCAGAAATTATGTTAGGCACTATTGTTTCCTATCAATTACCCGATGAGTCCCCTTTTTATGTTGCCAAGATTAAATTATCTTCAGATTTATCATCGATAGATGCTGTTTATGTGATAAGAAATCCATTAAAAGGGGAGATAGATAGTTTACAAACTGTTTTATGAATAGAGTCAGTTGGAAATTGTTAACGTTTTATTTTGTGGGATATGTCATCTTGCAAATACCATTACTGCATAAATTTGTATTGTTCAACGTAGCCTTTAGCTTTTTTTACTTGGGATTTTTAGTCTTTTTTCCTTTGGGACAAAATCCTATATTAAGGTTGATGGTAGGTTTTTTAACAGGTTTATACATTGATCTTTTTTCCAATACGCCCGGCCTTCATGCAAGTGTATGCACTTTCATCATGTTTTTTAGAGATACTTGGTTAAGGGCTATTTTAGAACATCAAAAAGGAGTTTTAGATATAAATATTTATATCTTAAAAATGAGAGGGGTATGGCTTTACATTTTGCCCCTTATTTTCATTCATCACCTTATGATATTTTGGATTAATTATGGCAGTTGGATGGGTTTATTTATGACATTTGACCAAATTTCGGCCAGTACTATTTTTTCTCTTCTGAGCATTTTACTCATTAATTTGGTTATTTCTAAAAAGCCAATTCGGATATGAAAAGTCGGATTTTAGGCATAAAATTTTTTGTGATTATTACCATTTCTGTACTTTCCATCAGATTATTTAGTATTCAAATTATGGATACAGATTATCAAGAAATTGCCAATCGTAATGTAATTCAACAAGGCATTGAATATCCCTACAGAGGTCTTGTATTTGACAGAAATGGGAAGCTTTTGTTGTATAATGATCCTGTTTTTGATTTAATGATCACGCCTAAAAATGTAGATTTATCAGATTCATTGTTGATTAAAAAATTACTGTTCATTACGCAAAGGGAGTTTGACCAGGCCTACCTAAAGGCAAGATCTTTCTCTAGATATTTGCCTTCAATCTTTTATAAACAGTTGTCCAATGAAAAATTCGCCGCATTGCAAGATAGGATGAGAGATTTGGAAGGATTTAATATCAACTCAAGAACTACACGGGGTTACGCTGAAATAGGATTGGCAAATATATTAGGTTACGTGGGAGAGGTGACCCAAAATCAGTTAAATAGGGATACTACGGGCTATTATAAGTCTGGCGATAATATAGGGATCACGGGGATTGAAAAAACTTATGAAAAATCAATAAGAGGATTGAGAGGGGTTAAATACCGTAATGTAGATGTACAAGGGATCAATATGGGTTCCTTCGAGAATGGAGCTTATGATACTTTGCCTCAACCAGGACAGAATCTGGTACTGACCATAGATGGAGCACTTCAGAAATATGCAGAGAGACTTATGGAGGGAAAAATAGGGAGTCTGGTGGCCATAGATCCTTCGTCTGGCGAAATACTCGCCTTGGTTTCAGCTCCATCTTATGATCCTTCATTGCTTTCAGGTAGGGGATTTTCTCAGAACTTTGTAACTATTCAGAGGGACTCGCTGAAACCTTTATTCAACCGTCCTTTACAGGCCATGTATCCGCCGGGATCGATGTTTAAGACTATTCAAGCGTTGATTGCGTTAGAACAAGATCAGGTGCAGGCGGATGAAATTATTACTGTGAATGGCAAACTAATTGGCGATCACGCGCCACCCGGTAAATACGATCTGGAGCGTGCGATTACTAAATCTTCAAATAATTATTTCTTTAAAGTCTTTCGCAGGGTCATTCAGCAAGGGGAGCATCTGAGTCCATTTATTGATAGTAGAATGGGTTATAAGAAGTGGCGGGATTATGTTTTGCAGTTTGGTTTTGGTAAGATACTGGATATAGATCTTCCCAATGAGAAAGCAGGTTTTGTTCCAAGTTTGAAATTTTATGACAAAATTTATGGGAAGGAAAGGTGGAAGTTTTCTAATATTTATTCTTTGAGCATCGGTCAGGGAGAACTTTTGGTAACCCCCCTTCAAATGGCTAATCTGGGCGTAATATTGGCCAATAGAGGGTATTATTTTACCCCACATTTGGTCAGAAAAGTAGGTACTGAAAGTTTAGATTTTAGTCAAAAGAGTTTCATAGAAATAGATACGGGGCATTTTGAGAGTATATTAGAAGGAATGCAGGCATTGGTATCTGTACCTGGATCAAGGGCATATATACCTGATTTAGTTTTTTGTGGTAAAACTAGTACAGTTGAAAACCCGCAGGGTTTGGATCATTCGGGATTCATGGGCTTTGCTCCTAGGAATAATCCAAAAATAGCTATTGCGGTCTATGTAGAAAATGCGGGCTGGGGAGCACGTGCGGCATTGTCAACAGCTAGTTTGGCTATTGAAAAGTATTTAAACGGGTCAGTTAAAAAGAAATGGCTTGAGAACTATGTTTTAAAAGGGGATTTTCAAGATGCGAAGCCAGAATAGATACCAATTAGATACCTTATCCGTGGTTTATTTTTTATCACTTGTTATGCTAGGGTGGATTAATATATATGCTGCAGACTATAATCTGGATGGGAATACCCCATTTTTTGATTTAAATCAAAGTTCAACAAGGCAACTTATTTGGATTGGGGCTTCTTTCTTTTTGATTGCAGTCATTTTTATTTTGGATTATCGGTTTTACGATTCATTTGGTTATGTAATTTGGGGTGTATCCGTTTTTTTTCTTTTGGCCGTATTATTTTTCGGCAAAGAAGTTGCAGGTTCAACCTCTTGGTTTGAGATTGGATTCATAAAAATCCAACCATCTGAGTTTGCTAAAATTGCTACGGCTATCGGGTTGGCAAAATACCTTAGTTCACAGAATGTTGGAGTATCTTATAAGTACAAGTTGGGCATTTCTGCATTTTTATTTTCAATTCCGATGGGGCTCATTATTATGCAAGGGGACTTGGGAACCGCGATGGTGTTTGGAAGTTTGATCCTGGTCTTATTCAGAGAAGGCCTTTCTGCAAAGTTATTGTTTTTCTCTTTCTATGCAGTTCTTTTGTTCTTATTAACTCTTTTGATAGATCAATGGATACTACTTTTTATGGTACTTGCCTTGTTTTTGATAGGCTTAGGATTATTCATAAAGAATAGAAAAGCCCTCATTTTTATATTTTGGTTATCTATATTAAGTTGTGGGTTAATTAAGAGTGTTGATTTTGTATTGAATCAAGTACTTAAGGAGCATCAGCAACTGAGGGTCATGTCCCTGATCAATCCAAATGCAGACCCACTCGGGATCGGATGGAATGTGATGCAATCTAAAATAGCAATTGGTTCGGGCGGTTTTATGGGTAAAGGTTTTTTGAAAGGGACGCAAACTAAATTTGATTTTGTGCCTGCCCAAACTACGGATTTCATTTTTTGTACCGTAGGAGAAGAACAGGGGTGGTTAGGAGCGACTTTAATTATGATATTGTTTGGGGCTTTCTTTTTGCGGCTATTGACGATAGCGGAACGCCAAAAATCGAGGTTTGTAAGAATTTATGGTTACTCAGTGGTATCCATAATGTTTTTTCATTTCGCTATAAATATAGCCATGACCATTGGTTTATTCCCGGTTATAGGGATACCACTTCCTTTTTTCAGTTATGGGGGATCGAGTCTTTTGACTTTTACCATGTTACTCTTTATTCTCCTTAAGCTGGACAGTCAAAGAATGGAACAATTAGAGCATTGATTAGCGAAATTTTCTGAAGATGATTTTTAATAGTTCCTTTACAATTTCAGCATTCATATCCCATTGATATTCCTTAGCATCATTTCGGATCAAATGCTCCACAGCGGCATCAAAATTTTCTAAGTGCTCAATTTTTGTGATGGTGGCTTTAAATTTCTCATCACTGTCTCCAAATAATTCTTTCACAAACATATACTGATGATTGATTGAAATATTAGACAAAATACTGGTAATCCGTTCTTCCTGATGGGTGTCTGCTATCGTTTTGGTTTCAGATTGGAATTGCTCATTGATAGTTTCAAAGTCTAACTTTGATAATTCAGGTTCTTTCCTGTAGCCTAAGTCACCGTTGAGGTCTTCTGGTGTACTTGCAGCATCTTTCTTATTTTTATAAACTTCAATGATGGGATCTTCTAATGGGAAATCATCAAGTTCATCTTGTTTTCCAGCGCCTGGATCAATTTCATCTAAAGTTTGAAATTGATCCATTGAGACATCCTTATCAGTTTCCAAAGAAAAGTCACTTGTTGATCTCTCTAATTCATTATTTTCAAAATCATCGTTTTTTGTTGCGCCCTGCTCACGGATTGATAAAGTGTCATCTATTGGCGCTTTAGCGGCTTCAGAGAGGGTTTCCTTATCATCTGGCTGATCTGAGGTAGATTGATTGCTACTTGTTGAGCGTGCTACTAGATCTTCATTTTCTGGACTGGGCGGGTCTTTTTTCATCTCTGCCTCGGGATTATCTTGCACTTTTGAGGCCATTTCTACCTCATGAGGGCTTGCTGATTCGGTTTCAGGAGCACTTTTTTCAATAACTACTTCTGATGGTGGATCACTACCTTTTGGGTCTGAGCGGTCTTCAGCGCTGTCCATTTGATGGATGGTTTCTTGTATTTTATCTTGAACATCGTCATGCCCGCCAGAAAGCTCTCTGATGATTAAATGTCGTTCATTATTTTTTTTAATGGATGGACTAATCTCGAATAATTCTTGTTTTTCTAAAATGAGAATTTCGGATAGCTGCTCAATAAGCTGATGCTTATCAAGGGTTTCTTTTTCAAAAAAAGCAACGGCGTGCTTTTTTAGGTGTTTGAGTTCATGTATGTCAAAGTCATTCAGAAAATCTAATATTAAGGATTTATAAAACACTAAGTATTTTGCAAACTGTGGAACCAATTTTTTAGTTTTGAGTAATTCTGGTTTTTTTTTGATTTCATTATCTAAGTAGGTTGCAGGATCGAAATTGAGAATAATAAGATCTTCGACTGCTTTTTCGATGATAGGTTTGAGATTTTCAGCATTGATAAAAATATTTTGGGAAAGAATATTCATGAACTTCGAAATCATTACTTTCACTTCTGTTGCATGATAATCAAAATAAGGGCTTTCAATCCTTTGCATCTCTTCTTGCCAGCGTTCGAAGAGAGATTTAATGATGAATAGATTTAACTGTTTGATAGGTGAGATATATAGAATTTCTTTACCTGTGAGCTTTTCTTTTTCATTGAATGCCTGCGCAATCAGTTGCTCCGAAAAAACAGTTTTATATTGACTGATAAAGGATGAGTTTAATTTTTCTTGTATCATAAGGGCATCAAAAAATGCTAAGTCTAATAATTCTAGTGCTAAGTAAAGCTATTGATTAGGAGGATAAAAATGAAAGCCTAAAGATTATTTTATAGTATAGCATGAATTTCTTACTAGGATAATTAAAATGAAAATATGCCAATCTTCAAAATTTTTAATGGTTCCTCACATTTTAAAATTATTTTGCATGATATCTTTAAATCAGTTTTAAAGATGAAGATGATTGAATGCATTAGGCATGAAATATATTTAAGGTAAGTCATTTTTAAAAATAGCCAAATTATTTTATAATGGGACAAATTGAAGTGATATGTGGGCCCATGTTTGCAGGTAAAACGGAAGCCCTTATTGGAAGATTAACTGAGGCTTCAAAGAGGGGAGCCCGTGTCCAAATTTTCAAACCACTGTTCGATAATCGGTATGCTGAAGAGGTAATTATGTCACATAATTCAAACAGCTTGCCCGCTTTGCCTGTGCGCAAGGCCAAGGACATCCTGAGTAAAATTAACTATTGTGATGTCGTGGGTATTGATGAGGTTCAGTTTTTTGATGATGGACTTATCAACAGTGTCAATATTTTGGCCAATCAAGGGAAGCGTTTAGTCCTATCAGGCTTAGATATGGATTATCTTGGCAAACCTTTTGATTTAGTTGCCCGTCTCATGAGCATAGCCGAATATGTCACTAAATTACAGGGGATATGTACGCAATGCGGAGCTGCCGCTTTTTTTTCACATAGATTATCGAAGTCCAAACGGAAAATATTGCTTGGAGAGCGAAAAGAGTATGAAGTATTGTGCAGAGCATGTTTTTATGATTAGAAAGAGCATTTATTTCGTTATTGCTTTAATGGCATTTTCTCAAACCTCCTTGCTGGCACAGCAGATGGCTGTAGGATCTTGGGAGAGTCATTTTAGTTATGCTGAAGGACGCCATCTTGCCCTTGGGAATGGCATAGTGTTTTGTGCTACTGTTCATGGACTTTTCAGTGTGAAGGAGAATATTGTGGAAGTCATGGATAAAAATAGGGGACTTTCTGGCGTCAGTATTTCAGCGCTAAATTTTTTCGATGAGGCACAGTTATTAGTGATTGGTTACGAAGAGGGCATCATTGATCTGGTTTATACGGATCACATAGTTTCGATTCAAACGATAAGTAATATCGAAATGATTACTTCAAAAGCGATCAATGATTTTGTGAGTCAAGGAAATCATATTTATCTTTCTACCGATATGGGCATCGCCTTACTTGATTTGACTACTGAGGAGATCAGCGATTTTTATAGTGAAATTGGGCCTAATGGAGGGGTGGTGTCTGTTCAGGATTTATTTATACGTAATGATAGTTTGTTTGCTGTATCAAGCGAAGGCATTATGGTGGCGGATTTAAATACAAATCTTTTTGATTTTAATAATTGGGTTTTTTACCCAGAAACATCGATTCTTAAATCGATGAGTATATTTGAGCTCTCGGATGGTCTAGCGGGTTTAAATGAAGATTATTTATTTATGAAATCCAATGAGGTATGGGATACCTTGTTGCTCTTGCCAGAAGTAATGAATCAAGTGATTTCCACGAATCAAAACACCTATTTTTTATCAGATCAAGGGATTTATGAAATGGTAGAGAGAGTCGTTGTGCCCTTAATACAAGAGCGCTTTAGTTCGGGTCATGACCTCATAGTGAATGGAGAAGAATTTTGGATTGCTGATGGAGATTTGGGTTTGATCCATATCACTAAAGATATGGATCAACAGGTGAGACCCAATGGTCCTATATACGATAACATATCAGGAATGGATATCATTGGAGACGATTTATATGTCTTTCATGCCCCTCCAGATACATCATTGACTGAAACTATAGAGGGTTATTCCGTATTTAGCGGAGATCAATGGGAAGTGCACGAGATTGAGGGCTTCAATAATATTTCAGGGGCAGTACAGTTTAGGGGTCAGTTGTTTTTATCCTCTCATGGACAGGGCCTGTATGATTATGCGGCTGCAAAACTACTTACCGATCCAGAATTAAAAAATGCTTGGATTACCGACATGTGGTCTACGGATGATTTTTTATGGTTTACTAATTATATGAGTCATGTACCTTTAGGCAGCTTTGATGGAGAAAGCCTTTCTTTTTTATCTAGCGATCAATTGGGGACTACTACCCCGTTGTCCTTAAATGGTTCATCCGAAAATGTATTATGGATTAAAAATAGTTCCATTGAGGGTTATGGAGTTATAGCTTTTGATCCTTCAAAAAATTTAATTTGGGGGTTGGGGTCTTCATCGAATACCCCCTCAACTGTCGTCAATGATATTGAAGTGAATCGAGATGATGAGCTTTGGATGGCAACGAAAGGGGGCCCGGCTTATTTTACAGATGCCTCTTTCATTTCCGAAGAAGCGCAAGCTTATGTACCTTATTTTGAGAATGAGGTCTTATTTGAAGATGAAAATGTTACTGCGGTGGCATTTGATGGTGGAGATCGATTGTGGTTGGGTAGCGAACGAGGTTTATGGGCCTTTAGCAAAACACTTCAGACGCAGAGGCATCATTTTACAAGTGAAAATTCATTTTTACCTTCAAATACGATTTTGGAATTAGCTTATGATGGTCAATCAGGCGTTCTCTTCGTATTAACGGAAGAGGGCTTAGTCTCTTACCAAACCAATTCATCAGCACCTCTATCATCAAACAGTCAGGTTACCATCTATCCCAATCCCATTACGGCTAGTTATGACGGTGATCTGATTATTTCTGGGATCGTTGGGGATGCCTTGATAAAGTTTGCTACGATTGAGGGTACAATTTTATATGAGACCCAAGCCAATGGAAGTACGGCCTCTTGGGATTTGATAAAGTTTAATGGGGAGCGGTTATTAAATGGAATCTATTTGGTCTTTGTTACAGACTTAAATGGGTTGGAAAAATGGGTTGGAAAATTTGCTATTGTGAGATGATCATCAAAACAGAGGGTATCGTGATCAATTATATTAAGTACAAGGAGTCATCTATCATCATCAAAATATTGACCCAGGAGTATGGGTTTCAATCTTTTATACTTAATGGAGTCCGAAGTGTAAGATCAAAAAAGAGCATAGGTTTTTTTCAGTCTTTAAATGTACTTGAGTTGGTAGCTTATAAATCTCCTAAAGCAGACCTTTATCGGCTCAATGAGTTTAAAATTCTTCATCTGACCCCCTCTTTTCAGATTAATTTAAAAAAAAGTGCCATGGTGATGTTTTGTACCGAACTTCTGAGCAAAACCTTATTTCATGAACGAAGTGAGAATCGGGACCTGTATCAGTTCTTAAAGAATGAAATTATTATTTTTAATGCATTAAAAGAGGGCTTTGAGTCTTTTCATGTTTATTTCTCAATAAAATATGCCAGATATTTAGGTTTTTTTATTCAGTCAGTTGAGCGTTTACTCCCCTTTAAGGAGAATTTAAGTTCGCCACTTTATATATATTTGAATAATATTATCCGATCGGAATGCTACACCAGCGAGCCGACTACTGGAATGTTAAGAAGTACGGCATTAAAACACATTATTAATTACTATAGTCTTCATGTGGAAAATTTTGGTGAGATTAAGTCATTGAAGGTTTTGTCTCAAGTTTTCAAGTGAAAGTTCCAATCCAATTATTAAAATAATAGCAATTAATTGACTATTCGACGGGTACGATATATCATTTTTTTACGTGATGTTTTAATACTATCGGTATCAGCATTTGGGGGACCTCAAGCTCATATTGCTATGTTTTTGGATATGCTGGTCAAAAAGCGGGCTTATTTATCAGAAACGGATTTGATTGAGCTTTTTGCCTTGTGTCAAATTTTACCTGGCCCTACTTCTACACAAACAATAACGGCGTTGGGTTATAAGATAGGGGGATCTAAATTGGCTTATTTAACGCTTTTGGTTTGGGCATTGCCGGCAGTGTTATTGATGATGGCGGCGGCGCTAACCGTTGATGTTTTTAATGATCAAAATATATCTTTAGAATTTTTGAGATATGTTCAGCCTATGGCGGTGGGGATTGTTGCTTATTCGGCCTATCGAATTTCAAGTAGTGTGGTTTCGAGTACCGAAGGTTATCTCTTGATGGCTTTTGCGGCAGTTTGTTCCTTTTATTTACGCTCGCCGTATGCGTTTCCAGTCTTATTATTGTTGGGAGGTTTTATAACGGCTTTTAAATACAAACAGCAACCCGAGTCTGAAAAATTACCATTGAATATTAATTGGACTCATTTTATTACATGGGCTGCGGTCTTATCAGTAGCGGGAATATTTGGCACATTTTTTAATTTTCTTCCTGTTAAAATTTTCGAAAATTTTTACCGTAATGGGTCTTTAATTTTTGGTGGAGGTCAAGTCCTCATTCCTTTGTTCTTTACGGAATTGGTGGAATTTAAAGAGTGGCTTACCTCCGAAGAGTTTATTTCTGGTTACGCCCTTGTTCAAGCAGTGCCAGGACCTACATTTTCTTTTGCCGCTTATTTGGGTGCCCTAATTATGTCTGATTGGGGTATGGGAGGACAAATTCTAGGAGGCCTACTTGCAGCAGCTGGTATTTTTTTGCCGGGTACTTTTCTGATTTTCTTTGTTTCAAAGTTTTGGGAAGATATCAAAAGATATCGAATGATTAAAGCTTCTTTGGAGGGAATTAATGCAGTCAGTTCAGGTTTGGTAATCGCAGCGACCCTCTACTTGTTAGAACCCATTCCTATTTCAGGAACAAATTATGGGTTAATTTTAGGTACGTTTGGGACCTTATTCTTTACTAAAATCCCAGCGCCCTTTGTGATTTTTTCTGGGTTAATCATGGGATTTGTCATCAGCTAAAGATTAAGAAGCCTTGATCAGTTATCCGTCTTAATCTTCTATTTTTTCAAAATCAAATTCCTCCAAAAACTTTTGTGCTTGTTCAACATTTTGAAAGTTAAACATTTTGGTATCTCCTTTATTACTAAAGATCTCAATTTTAACGGCTTCTACTTCTTTATTATTGGCCAGCGGGTTGGATATCAATCGGGCCGTATCAGACGCATTTTCTTTGACCTTAAAAGTTAGGGCAATTGTTTTTCTTTTAACCCTTCCGCAATAAGAGCAATTATATTCCTGATTGACGCTTCCATCCCAAAATTCTGTAGCTTCTTCGGCTACTTCTTCTTTGATGAGACGCAGAGTTTGGAAGCCGCAATTATCACATTCATGTGCATTCAAATGACCTTTGTACTTTTCAATATGTGTATCACCTGATGCTTCATCAATCCAGACATCGTAATCCACTGAAAAAACATTTTCTTCAGCCTGCATACCTTCATCGAGGTAAACATCTTCTTCCTCCTCACTGAGTAACTTCATTTTATTACCTGTTTTAGGATTTATACGTGGAGTATATCTCAATTTATCAAGTCTCGCCCTGATTTTCCCGGGATAATAGTAGGTAAATATAAGATGAGCGATGTACCCATATAAGGTTCCAAAACAAACACCCATGAAGGCTCTAATGATGAACCAAGGGAAGGGCGTTCTAATGACAATTTCTTCTTGTTGAATGTTAACCAAACAAAAAATAGCTACCGCAATCATGAATTGGGAAAAGCGAAGCACTTTTATTTCAGAATTACTGGCAAGATCAAATTTTGCCTTCATGGATTTTTTAGAATTGTATCGGATCCAATAGATGACAACAGATAAAACCGAAATAACTAGAAGGGCTATAATCAGCACTTGCATGATTTCTGCCCAAAGGGTTAAAAAGTTTAGTTCACTATCTTGAATGTTCATTGTTTTATTTTTAGAATGAGGTAAAACTAATATAAATTCATTGAAAAACAGATGTCAAGATTAAAGAAATGCTGAATTTCACTTAAAATGAAACCAAACAGATCTTTCTACAAGGAGTGAACAACCTTAAAATAGGCATAGATGGGGGGCTATTAAATTGCTCTTAGGACAAATATCAGAGGTTATGCTCAATAGGAAATAAGTGGATCAACTTGATCAAATAAGGCCTTAGCGTGCATGAAAATTTCATCTCCATTGTTATAAACAGGATAAAAACCTTTACTTTTCCAAATTCGACGTCCAATGTAAGCCTTTATTAAAAGTTGCATTCGTTCTTTTGAAAGTTCAAATTGAGAGGTATTAAAGGCGACACCATTCTTATCGGCTTGCAATTGGATTTCTCTCAACTGCTGTGTGCTTATTTGATAATCAGAGATAAATTTTTGTAATCCCAATTCTTTTAAATATTTTTCATTAGCCGTAGCATAGGACAAGGCATATTCGGCGAGGGTGTTTGACGTAAATAATGCATTCAAATAGGCACTATTATGACTGGTGTCGTAGGCCACAAAATAATCTGGGACAATGCCCCCGCCTCCATAAACCGTTCTACCGTTTTCGGTTTGATAAATCAAGGTATCATTGATTTGCATACTGTCCTTCACGAACATCTCACCATTGGCAAACCGTTCATAATATTCTTCTCGGTATTCGGTTGGCGTATTTTCATAAGGCTTTTGAATGCACCGACCGCTGGGGGTATAGTATCTTGAGACGGTTAATCTTAATTGACTGCCATCTCCAAGATCAATAGGCATTTGAACCAGCCCTTTACCAAAAGTTCGACGCCCTACTATGAGGGCTCGGTCATGGTCCTGTAATGCACCAGCAACAATCTCTGAGGCGGATGCCGAGCCTTCATCAACTAGCACAATTAATGCACCTTTTTTAAAGGTTCCACGAGTAGTCGATCGGTGGGTATTATTAAACCGATCTTGTTTCCCTTCGGTATAAACGATCATTTTATTTTCTTCTAGAAATTCATCTACCATTGAGATTGCTCGGTCCATGTAGCCTCCAGGATTGCCTGTAAGATCTAAGATAAGTTTGGACATATTCATTTGGTTCAAGGCCTCAAGGGCTACTTTGAATTCTTTAAAGGTGGTAGCTGAAAATCTACTTATTTTAATATAACCTATCTCATCATCCACCATATAATTGGCATCTACTGAATATTGTGGAATAACGTCTCTTTCAATATTAAATTTGAGCAGTTCTTTTTGTCCATGGCGTTGGATATAAACAGCTACGCTAGATCCTTTGGGTCCCCTTAATCTTTTGACCACATCACTATTTTTCATTCCAACGCCAGCAACAATATCTTCATTCACACGGATGATTTTATCACCTGATTTTATCCCTAATTTTTCTGAGGGGCCACCATTTAGTGGGGATATTACGTTTATGGTATCATGAAAAATATTAAATTCAATACCTATGCCGTCAAAATTACCTTGGAGTTGCGCGTTCATATAAGCACTATTCTCGGCATTGATATAAGATGAATGAGGATCTAATTTGGCAAGCATCTCCTCAATGACTGTTTCTACCATTTCATCTTCCGACACTTCATCTACATAGTCCTCGTCAATAAAAGATATAATTTTTTTTAATTTGTTGAAATTTTTGTTGAAAAATGTTTTTTCAGCATCTAGTCCGGTTATTTGGGTACCAATAAGCACACCTAGGCTGATCGATAGACTTATGTAAAGGAGTAATTTGTTGGTTTGACTAGCTCGCGAATTTTGCATAATATACTCTTCATTTAAAAATGTAAAGATCGGTCAAAATAAAATATTAGAGGCAAGCTTTTGAAATTTGATTTTTTTGGTGTGGATGATTTTCGAATTTTTATATTTGTAGCACTATGCATATGATAGACAAAACTATTTCAATGCTTCTTGAAGAAAACCCAACTCATGGGAGGGTTCTGCACAGTTTGGGTGTCGATTTCGAAGTACATTATGATCGATCTTTAGCGGAGGTTTGTGAAGTTTTCAAGTGGAACCAAAAAGCGATTGTAAAAGCTTTTGAATTAGAAAACATCAATATAAAACCAACTCATGAAGAACTCAAAAAACGTTCTTTAGGGGAGCTTATTGCCTTTTTAAAACAATCACATGTTACTTTCATCAAGGAATGTTTACCCTATATTGGTGCTTTAATTGATAAGTTAAAAGGTCCAGCACCACTGATTACAGATCTGAAATTAGTATTTCCACTCTTTTTTGAAGATTTCGTTACCCATATCCATGAGGAGGAAGATGGATTATTTGATTACATTAAGACTTTAGTGGGAATAAAACAGGGTAAAGTGATCAATCCCTTAAAAAAATTATATCGGCTCAGGGAGATTAATTTAGCAACCATCGCTCTAGATCATAAAGATGAAGATGAAATGAAAAGTATGAGGGCGTTGGTAGCGGAACTCCCGGAGACAGAATTCATCATGAGTCTTGTCAAGAAAGAATTTCAGGCATTTGATCAGCTTTTACGGTTTCATGCCGAAATAGAGGATCAACTTCTGTTTCCAAAGGCGATCGCAATGGAAAAACAAATTTGGGCTGAGATTATGCAGCACTCAGTCGATAACTAATGGGACGAATTCTAGCAATAGATTATGGTTCGAAGCGTAGTGGCCTAGCCACTACGGACCCTTTGGGGATCATAGCTACGCCACTCGAGGCGTTATTAACCCATCACATTTTTGATTTTTTAACTCAATATTTTGAAAAAGAAGAGGTAGAAAAGGTGGTGGTTGGCTGGCCGCAAAGGCGAGATGGATCTGATACTAATAATACTCCATTGGTGAGAGCTTTTTTAAATAGATTTAAGAAATTATTTCCTGAGATGCCTTTGGCTTTGCAGGACGAGTGGAATACTTCAAACTTGGCAATGACGGCGCTCATTAAGAGCGGAGTTAAGAAAAAAGGGAGACGAGATAAGCTTGCCATCGATCAAGTCAGTGCCGTATTAATTTTACAATCTTATATGGAATCGGAAAAATGATATATCCTATTACGCTTTATGGCGATCCTATTTTAAAAAAACCTGCAAAAAGGGTTGCTTCAGATCAAGAGGACGTGCCGGTACTTGTTGCAGATATGTTTGAAACCATGTCTCATGCCAGTGGGGTAGGGTTGGCAGCCCCTCAAATTGGGAAGCCTTTGAGAATATTTGTGATGGACAGTACTCCGATGAAAGCGTCAGAAGAGCCAAGTGAGCCGGGTTTGAGGCAAGTGTTTATTAATCCAGAAATTATTGAGGAGTATGGCGAAAAATGGCCATTTGAGGAAGGTTGTTTGAGTATTCCGGGTATCAGGGAAGATGTTGTGCGGGCGTCCCATGTAAAAATTGCTTTTTTTGATGAGCACTGGAAACAACATACCCGTGAATTTGATGGAGTAGATGCTCGTATTATTCAGCATGAGTACGATCATATCGAAGGCATACTATTTACAGATCATATCTCAGCTTTTAAGAGAAGGTTGCTTAAAGGTAAATTGACGAATATCAGTAAGGGAAAAGTAGACGCGGAATATAGGGTCAAAGTACCTCATCGAAAATGACGGATTTAAAAATAAGCCTCATTCAATCTGATTTATATTGGGAAAATATTGAGGCCAATCTGGCTCATTTTGAAGAAAAAATATGGGATGTTTCGGAGGAAACAGATCTGATTGTTTTACCTGAGATGTTTTCTACAGGATTTACAATGAATGTAAAGCAGTTATCAGAGCCTCCACATTTCAGAACTTTTCGATGGATGGTGCAAATGGCGAATCAAAAGAAGGCGGTCATCATGGGATCTTACATCGTCAAAGAAAAGAATAGTTATTGTAATCGCTTGTATGCGCTTTATCCAGATGGTACGTATCGCTACTATGACAAAAAGCATTTATTTGCTTTAGGAAAGGAGCAAGATTTTTTTGAGCCTGGAGAGGAGAAGGCGATTATCACTATAAAAGGGTGGAAAATCTGTCCGCTAATTTGTTATGACCTCAGATTTCCAGTTTGGTCGAGATTAAATTCTAATGGCCTTGACTTATATGAATATGATGTGTTAATTTATATTGCCAGTTGGCCAAAAATGAGGATTAATGCTTGGGATACTTTGTTGAGTGCACGGGCGATAGAGAATCAAAGTTATTGCGTCGGAGTCAATCGGACGGGTATAGATGGCAATGGATTGGAGTACCTTGGACATTCGTGCGTCTATGATTTCTTAGGGGATCGACAGGCAGATCTTGGAACGTCAGTTACCACTTCGACTACTGTATTGAGTAAGGAGGGCTTGAATCTTTTTAGGAGTAAGTTTCCTTTTCAAAAAGAGGCTGATTCCTTTAATTTTCTTTAAGCAGTAGGTTTATTTTTTGAATGAAAGGGTCGTATGCTTTAAAAAAACTAATAGATATTTTTTGCTTTAATTTTTCCAATAATACGCAAGTGTTTAAACTAATTAGGGTGTGATCTTGATTATTTTGTAATACTTGATTTAAAATTTTACTCAATCCATTGATGTGGTGGCCCGATTCAAAAGTCAAAATGATCAAGCAATCAGGATTTTCAGCTATGAACTGGGAGGCCAACTCAAAAAATGAAGCATCAGAGAAGGCGTCTAAATGAAAGCAGTCCGGAGTATTTGTTAATTTTGAGAGCGCTTGAATGATGGGACTGTGATAACTTCCAATAGGAAGCTCATCGGTTGACTCATAAATCAATACTGATCTCATCATAATAATTGTTTAGTGCAATTTATATTTGATCCATGGAAAAATTCATAGAATATCTGTATTCCAAGTTTTTATTATGTAGCAGCGTATCTATCGACAGTCGCACCGTAGCTGAAGGCGCGCTTTTTTTTGGACTTAATGGTCCAAATTTTAAAGGGAGTAAATATGCTGCGGCTGCCTTAGAGAAAGGAGCATCTTTTGCGGTTATAGATGATCCTGATGAGGCCAATGATACAAAAATTATTTATTGTGAAGATCCATTAAAAGGCCTACAGGATCTCGCGAAGTTTCACCGTGCATTTTACAAAAAGCCCTTAATTGCTTTGACTGGTTCTAATGGAAAAACCACGACCAAGGAGTTAATGTTTCGAGTATTAAGTAAAAAATACATTACCCATGCTACCAAGGGAAATTTAAACAATCACATTGGCGTACCGTTGACCCTGCTGGGAATTACCCCACAGACCCAAATGGTAATCATCGAGATGGGAGCTAATCATGTGGGTGAAATCAATGAATTATGTCAGATGGCTCAACCGACCCATGGATTAATCACCAATATTGGATATGCCCACACAGCTACTTTTGGTGGATTTGAAGGAGTCATCAGAGGGAAGAGTGAGTTGTTTGAATACCTGCGAACCTCCCATGGATTGCCATTTATAAATATAGAAGATAAAGTACTGGCCAATATGGCTAAAAGATTTAAAGAGAAGATAACGTACCCCAGTACTGATATGGTGTTCGTTGCTGCTCAGCCCATGGTATCTTACGAAAGGGCTGAAGTGACCTATCAGACCCATCTTCTCGGCGCATACAACTACATGAATTTAGCCGCAGCCTATGCCGTAGGTATTTACTTTGAAGTTGAAGAGGAATCAATAATTGATGCCGTAAATAACTACCAGTCGGATAATATGCGATCTCAATTATTATTAAAAGGAACGAATCAGATACTCCTTGATGCGTACAACGCAAATCCTGATTCCATGCGGGTAGCATTGAGAAGCTTAGAATCATTTGAGGGGGATAAAGTTGCGATTTTAGGGGATATGAATGAGTTAGAAGATAGTGAAGCGGAGCATTTTCAATTACTTCAAGAAGCAGATCAAATGGGATTAAGAATGATCATCACAGTAGGTCCCCAGATGGCCTTGATCAAGGGCCGTTTTCCAGAAGTTAGATGGTTCGGCACTGCCACAGAGGTTACTCATTTTGTCAGAGAGATGTCCTTTGAGCATACTGCCGTTTTAATAAAGGCATCAAGATCGATCGAATTGGAGCTAGTTGTCTCATCTTTTAATTAAACAATATGGAACAAGTTTTTCAATTTTTAAAGGAACTAAAGGAGCACAACAATCGTGAATGGATGCAAGACCATAGAGACCTTTATCTGGAATGTAAGACGGAGGTTACTGAGCTGATCCTACAATTGATCAATGGAATTAGTCAGTTTGATTCGGGTATCGCAGGCTTACAGCCCAAAGATTGCCTATTTCGCATCAATCGAGATATTCGATTTAGTCACAATAAAGACCCTTATAAAACTAATTTTGGAGCTGCGATTACTGGGGGGGGAAGAAAAACAGGAAATCCTTCCTATTACCTACACATTGCTCCTAACAAATCATTTTTTGCGGGAGGCATGTACATGCCCAGTCCGGACAAGCTCAAAAAAATTAGGCAAGAGATTGATTACAATGCTTCGCCACTTAAGGCAATCACATCGGAAGTCTCTTTTTTTAAAACCTTTGGAACCATTAGAGGCCAGGCTCTGAAGACCAGTCCAAAGGGCTATGCTTCAGATCATCCAGAGATTGCATTATTGAGATTAAAATCCTTTTTGGTGAAAAAGGATCTAACCGACCACTCCTTTCATTCATCCAATCATTTGTCTCGATTGATTACTTTGGGTGAGATGATTCATCCCTTTAATAAGTATTTAGAGGTTGCTATCAGTTAGTGTAAAATAAATACATATTTGTTTGCAATAAATGATAACTCAGTTACTTTTGCAATCCATTTTTAGGGCGCTTAGCTCAGTTGGTTCAGAGCACCTCGTTTACACCGAGGGGGTCGGGGGTTCGAATCCCTCAGCGCCCACCATTTAAACCTCACTTTTTAAAGTGAGGTTTTTTGTTTTAAGACAGATCTTTAAGGTAATCTAAATAAGTCTTCAACTTTACATTTAATAGTTTTAGCAATTTTTAATGCGAGGACGGTGGATGGAATGTAGATACCATTTTCGATAGCATTAATACTCTTTCTTGATACTTCTGCAGAGACTGGTATTCCTTTGCCTTTTGAAGCCCAGATGAGTCCTATCAACGATTTTTGGGTTGGCGATCTAAATGGGGGTACTTATATGGATATTATGATGATTTCTAATGACAAAAATGTTTCTAGTGCTATTGGCTCATATGATGCAAATACAGGAGATATTTTGTTTGGATCTTCCGAGGCAGGTCTATTCCAGAGTTTCGAGTTTTTCCAGAGTCAGTTTCACCTGAGCTATGATAGAATTCTTCCCATTGATGATGAGCAATGGATGTTGATTCCCAACGCGGGCAACTTAGCCATTGCTCATTTGAAAATAGGGAAGTGATTGATTTTTGGAATGTTGGGTGGATGTAAAAAGTCAGTTGACTTTGGAACTTTCTCTTGGAATTACTTTGGTTTTAATAATTACCGTTTTCTCACTGACTGTTGATGTGGCACTGATTTTAGAAAAAAGTAGCTGAGCTGCCTTCATACCCATTTCAAAACCGGGTTGATCTACGGTGGAGATTGAGGGCTCATAGAGCATAGAAATGGCCCAATTACTAAATCCAATTACTTTCAGTTCTTCAGGAACTCTTATGTTTTGTTTTTTGGCCACTTTAATTAAACCGGTGGCGAGCATATCAGTAGTAGCAAAGACACCATTTAATAGGGGATATTTTTTCAATAGTTTTTTTGAGCGAACCATGCCCAATTGTTCTCCTTCAATTAATTTTTCATTAAAAATAATCAAATCGGTATTCAGATTAAATTCAGATTCGTTTATTGCTTTTTGGTAGCCTTGTACACGCTGCAAATTAATTACATTTCGAGGGCCTGAGATACATGCAATTTGGGAAGCACCTGCTTCCAAGAGGTGTTTGGTTGCCATATAACCCGCATGCATGTCATCAATAATTACTTTTGAAACTTTTAGATTTGGAGGAGCTATATCAACAAAAACCAAAGGGATCTTTCTTTCAATTAATTGATGCACATGATCATCAGAAGTACCGTCACTTTGATAGTACATAATGATTCCATCAACACCTCCATTTAGGAGATTTTTAATTTCATTAATTTCGTGATTTAAATCGTAATTAGTGGGAAGAATCAAGCAACGGTAACCATGCTTTTGAGCTTTTCTTTGGACACCTAGCAGTATCTTTCCAAAAAATTCGTGAACTACCACTTTTGGTAGTAGTATGCAAATGGTATAGGTTTTTTTCTTTTGTAAGCTGCGTGCTGCAAAGTTGGGCTGATAGTTATGCTTTATGGCATATTCTTTAATCTTCTTTTTTGTAGATGATTTAACAACAGAACTATCAGATAACGCACGTGATACCGTAGAGGGGTTAATTTTTAATGCCCTTGCAATGTCTGTTATCGTGATTAGGTTGTCGTTTTGATTGTTCATATTACATTGTCAAGGCAAATCAATATAATTTACTTGAATTATTCTAGGTTGAAGTCAAAAGAGCTAAGAAATACTTATTTAAATAATGATTTCCCGTTTTTAAAATATTGTAGATTGCTTGTACTGTTTAATGTTAAAAATAATATTCGCATTGTTTCAGCGGGTAATTTAGATTTTATTCTGTATTTCCTTTTGGATTTCTCTTGGGTTGAGTGAAGTATGTTTTGGTGGCTGCGATCTAAACACTGAACAGCCGATTAGTTAATTTGGATTTAATTATTTACTAGTTTTGATAAGAGATGAAATTGAGTTAAAGCGTCTTTTTGAATCCATCAATTCAAGTATTATCACTTGTGCCACCTTTGTTGTTCTCTGGAAACCTATGTTTCTGTTTTTCCAAGTACTGATACCAAAACTCAATATCTAGTTGAGACAGGCTTTATTTTTGATAGATATCTTGCTTATTCATGTATTTTGAATAGGTTAAGAAAATGGGTTATATGAACCATATATCTATTAAAGATTGGATTATAAATCAAAGATTTTTGGCAGGGACTCCGGAAAAAGGTCTGTTCGTAAACCTTATCATAAATTTATTCCTTACCAGGCTTCTGTGGCAGCACTATTACATCATTTTCTAATAGCTAACATAGATAATAGAGAGATTGATTTAATTTTATCTCCCTGCATTTCCTCAACTTTCCAATGAAGTTATGTATGAACTAAATTGCCCTATTTGAGCACATAGGGCATTCAACTGTTTTTGTTCCTAGTAATATTTGATAGCGTTAGATTTTTTTTGAATTCGGGGTATACCCTCTTTAATAAATTAGGCTTCGTTCCTAAAATATGTTTTCGCTGATTTTGAGATTTTTTGAAATTTCTACCATTGCAGATTGTTTTTTAAGCTCTGCAAAAAGCTGTTTTTGATTTCGAATTCTCACACGGATGTCCGCTCATCTCTTTTTTTATTACCGACTAGAATGAATTCATAAATCGTCACCTTATTTAAAAAATCAATTGCTGTAAAAAACCATATTTTCTTTCCTATAATAGAAGAATTTCAGAAAGAAA
>Ga0206130_10000808_pt1 | contig 49501 bp, 43 predicted proteins | sample Helgoland_Spring_9_FD_148637 | JGI IMG/M metagenome (GOLD analysis project Ga0206130, IMG submission 148637) | Pelagic subsurface seawater microbial communities from Kabeltonne, Helgoland, North Sea - Helgoland_Spring_Bloom_20160512_1 | ecosystem: Environmental > Aquatic > Marine > Epipelagic ...
AGAACGAGAAAGATTCTTTCGATAAAACAGTTACCATCTTTGGAAAATTATTAGAAAGAGGTTTAAATACCATGAACATGCCGTGGTGTGACAATTCAAGTAAATGGTCGATGGGCTTAGTCAAACGAGTAGATTACAACGGCAGAATCAAACAATTAAAACCCAAATGGGTTATTCCTTCCAATGACGGAGGGCCTGACATCATAGCTCGAAAGATCGGGTTAAGAGGCAACTCCGATGACACCATGATACCTGTAGAGGTTCAATCCAGTGGACTTCCATTCACCGAAGCAAACTACATAAACCCTGGGGACCCAAACCACTTGCATTACTATGCCTGGCGATGGTATGCCCAAATATCTGGAGGTTCTGACGAAGTGATTCGCCATGCACTTGCTGGGGAGCAGGGAAATGATATCACGGTACTTGGAATTGGCATGACTGGACAGGAACAATACCGAATTTCTTCTTATAACCGCTCAAAAAAATCCTACACCGTGCTTATTTACTCTGGAGGAGCAAATGGAAAAGAAAAGGCAAATGTTTCAATTCCTTCAACCATTCAAAACGGAAAGTATTATAACAACGAGCATTCAAAGATAGACTTTCGTGGAGAAGGCATAAAGAACGCACGAAAATATTCTACAAGAATTATAACCAAGGAAATAAGTCGTGAAGACGGAAGCGACCAGAACGTGAGAGAGATCGTACTTAAAAACCAAGTGGTCAGTGAAGGAAAACTTACCGCCCTTGTGGATGGGATGAACAAATTCACCACTATCGAATTCTCACCAATCAATTAAAGACCAGTTATATCCTTGTCTGCTTGTAATATTTTTTTTGCATCACGCAGCTCTTTTCCCCTCATAAACACTTTGTGAGTCCACAGAGCTCGTCTTGATTCCACAGGTAGACGATTCAAAACATTGGCCACTAAGAGGCAAACAGACAAACAAAGTAACGAAAACACCGAAGGGTCGTAGAGATAAAAGAACACCATAGTAGATAACAGAATAAAAAGTATCACGAGAATTCGAACGCTAAAGACTAACCTTTTACAATTCTCCAGATATTGCATCACTGCCCCACATGTTACACAGTGTGGAATCTCCATGTTTTCAGAATAGGCACCACCATCCAAATCAGCACGAGCTACTGTTGTCCATTTTCTACGATAATCGGTAAAATCTGAACAAGTTGAGCACCACGGTTCTTCTTTTTTCTCCTCGCTTAGGTCAACGATTTCATCTTCCATTTGTTTACTCTGTACAAGATGATTGAACTTCGCAAGTCCATGACAATTAGCTGCTATAATGCTATCTAAGAACTACTATTCTATCCGTTTTACGTTGAGAGATATTTTATCCATCCTAAAGATTTAAATGGACCAAAAAAACACAAAGGATGAACGAGATGGTAGAATGCTGTTAAATTCGGTTCCTGGAGTTGGTCCAATTACCCTTAGTCGTTTACTCGAAAATTTCCACAATGACCCTTGGGGAATTCTCAATGCCAATGAATCCGAGCTCAAAAGGGTTAGAGGAGTGGGGGAACAAGCATCCACAGCTATTTGCAAAGCTCAATCATCTGGATGGTTGGATAAAGAAAAAGAAAAACTAGAGAAGATGGGTGGACATTTTCTCCTTAGTTCTGAGATTCCCAACTATTTAAAAGAGCTATGCGATCCACCAATCGGATTGTATTGCCTTGGGGAAATACCAAAAATGCCTTGTATCTCTATTGTAGGCACTCGTATTCCATCGATGTACGGAAAGAAAATGGCCCGTAAAATCGCCTCGGAATTGGCAGAGTCTGGAATATGCGTCGTTTCAGGTATGGCTAGAGGAGTGGATACTGCTGCCCACGAAGGAGCTCTAGAGGCAGGTGGAAAAACACTGGCATTTCTGGGTAGCGGGCTTGATATCATCTATCCACCGGAAAACCTCAATCTCTACCGAAAGATTCAAAATTCTGGAGCTGTTCTTTCAGAGTTTCCCTTGGGAAGAAGAGCGGATCGTCGAACTTTTCCGATGAGAAACCGCTTGGTTGCTGGAGTTTCCCTTGGGGTTTTAGTTATAGAATCTGCAAAAGCCGGAGGGAGTATGATTACAGCAAAATTTGCTGCAGAACAGGGCAGAACTGTATTTGCACTTCCCGGTAGAGTGGACCAAGCAGAATCACAAGGATGCTTGGACCTACTAAGAGATGGGGCTACTCTTGTTCGTAATTCTGTAGATATATTAGATGAAGTGGCACCGATGCTCGATTTTGCTTCCTTATCATATCCAAGTGGTGATTTATCTGTTAAGAAAAAAGACTATTCTTCACTCGATAATGACGAACAAATAATAATGGAAAAATTAAGGGGGGGAGATGCTTTTACCGTCGACCAATTTGACCAAGTTACGCAATTGGCACTTCCCCAAATTATGTCCACCTTAACCATGCTGGAAATTCGTGGATTAATTCTAAAGCGAACGGACGGTTCCTACGAAGCCACATAATTTTCACTTCTTCAAAAACTTTGTATTTGTATGGTTGCCTTTGCCAAATTTGCGCCATTGAATAAAAAGTAGTTTAGGGGAGCCCGAGGATGATGGGCTGAGAAGTTGGATCCATTCCGCCAACGACCCTCCGAACCTGATGCGTTTTGCGCCGTAGGGAAAACTTTTTCTTTAATCGCTTAAGGAAAAGGCTCTACGACAACGAATGAATCTTTAAAAACATTCAGTATGATCCAAAAAGTCGAAGACCAACAACCACCAAAATCTCTTTTCCCTAATTCTCGTCGGGTTTATTTAAAGGGGAAACTTCACGACCTCGATGTACCCATGCGGGAGATCGAACTTTCCGATACTCGGCTCCCTGACGGTAGCATGGAAAGTAATGAATCCGTCAGAGTATACGACACCTCCGGTCCATGGGGTGATGCTGACTTTCATGGTGATGTGAATAAAGGACTTCCGACTATGCGACAGTCCTGGATTAAAAACCGTGGAGATGTTGAATTAATTGAAGGTAGAAACATCAAGCCAATAGATAATGGTTTCCTATCCGATCGGCACGACGAAAGATCACGTGAAAAATCCCAGGAACTTCCAGATTTCGACCGTTCGAAAGTCACCATCCTTCGTGCCAAAGGAGGTAAGCCAGTCACACAATTGCAATATGCACGGGAGGGTATAATAACTCCCGAAATGGAATATGTAGCAATTCGTGAAAACATGAAGCTGCAAACTTTGGCTAACGATCTGAAAACCTCCCCCGATGAGCTGACCAACTCTCTTAAACACCAGCACCCCGGCAATTCCTTTGGAGCCGCGGTTCCTCAGGAGATAACTCCGGAATTTGTTCGCGATGAAGTTGCCCGTGGTAGAGCGATTATTCCGGCAAACATCAACCATCCAGAGCTCGAACCCATGGCAATCGGACGAAATTTCCTTGTCAAAATAAATGCAAATATTGGAAATTCAGCTGTCGCATCATCCATTGAGGAGGAGGTCGAGAAAATGCGGTGGGCAACCAAGTGGGGAGCCGACACATTAATGGATCTGTCCACTGGCAAAAATATTCACCGCACTCGCGAATGGATCCTTCGTAATTGTCCAGTTCCTGTTGGTACCGTTCCCATATACCAAGCCCTAGAAAAAGTGGGCGGAAAACCCGAAGAATTAAATTGGGATATTTTCCGTGACACCTTAATTGAGCAAGCTGAACAGGGGGTAGATTATTTCACCATTCATGCAGGGGTTCTGCTACGCTATGTTCCGATGACAAGAAACCGGATGACAGGCATTGTGAGCCGAGGTGGTTCCATTATGGCAAAGTGGTGCCTTTCACATCATAAAGAAAATTTTCTGTATGAAAGGTGGGATGATATTTGTGACATCATGGCAGCCTATGATGTGTCCTTTTCTATAGGAGATGGATTGCGCCCCGGTTCAATTGCTGATGCCAATGACGAAGCCCAGTTTGCCGAACTTAAAACCCAGGGGGAATTAACCACCCGAGCATGGAATAAGGGGGTTCAGGTAATGAATGAAGGCCCCGGACATGTTCCTATGCACATGATCAAGGAAAATATGGACAAGCAGTTAGACTGGTGCCACGAAGCCCCTTTTTACACGCTTGGCCCCTTAACCACTGATGTTGCCCCAGGTTACGATCATATAACTAGTGGAATAGGAGCTGCCATGATTGGATGGTATGGTTGTGCCATGCTTTGCTATGTGACTCCCAAAGAACACCTAGGCCTTCCTGATCGTCAAGATGTCCGTGAAGGTGTAATCACTTACAAACTTGCTGCCCATGCAGCAGATCTTGCTAAAGGACACCCTGGTGCCCAATACCGCGACAATGCATTATCAAAAGCACGTTTTGAGTTTCGATGGGTTGACCAGTTCAATCTGTCTTTGGATCCTGAAAAAGCCAAAGAATTTCACGATCAAACACTACCTCAAGATAACGCAAAGACTGCACATTTTTGCTCCATGTGCGGACCTCATTTTTGCTCCATGAAAATATCTGAGGATGTCCGAAGATTTGCAGATGAACAAGGGTTAAGCAATGAGACTGAGGCTATCGATGTGGGTATGGCACAAAAAGCAAAAGAATTTCTTGATTCAGGTGCTGAAATATATTCTGGGCCACCTCCAAAAGAATGAAGGTATTTCTGAACGATAAATTAAAAGATTTAGAAGATGGATTGGACCTTGAGGGCCTATCCATTGAGTTGGGTTTGGCCAACATGAAAGGCTGGGCTATCGCAGTAAACGAATCCATTGTCCCCAAAGAAAAACATAAGCTTACAACTTTACAGGATGGTGATCGGATTTTGCTCATACAAGCTACTCAGGGTGGTTAATGGAACACCCTTTAGCCATATTGATTTCCGCCGCATCCTTAAGGGATGGTGAAGCAGGTATAATATCGGATTTGTTTGAAGTGGGTTTGCAAAGATTTCACCTACGCAAACCAGATGCCACAGCATCCGAGGTAGCAAAACTCTTAGGTCAAATTCCCGATATTTATCATGGTCGGATTGTCCTCCATCGCTTTCCTGAGCTAATAAAAGATTTTTCGCTTTGTGGATACCATCATTACTCAAAAGAAAAACTGGTCGAAACGAAGGGGACGATTAGTCGTTCACTCCATAAACTTGATGAACTCAAAAATTTAAATGAACCATTAGATTATTGCTTCTTTGGTCCAGTTTATGAATCAATTTCCAAAAAAGGGTATATCCCCAAGGTTTCCCTGCCCGAATTGGGTGGTCTTCTCTACAACTTAAAAAAGGAAAGTTCTAAGAAACCATTAATCTATGCCCTCGGTGGAGTAAGAAGACGCAAAATACCTGAACTTTTTAACCTCGGGTTTGATGGTGTAACTTTACTTGGATCGATTTGGGGGAAAAAAGACCCGGTTGCTGCATTTGAACGATATCAATTTATTGAGCGCAGCGTTTGGGCTCAAAAGGAAAAGGAAAAAGGAATCCTACAAAGATTACTTGGAAAAGAAGATTGAGTGCCTATGAACAATTCAATCATGTGCCTAACCCGAGATTCCTCTGAGTATTCCCACGACCAGCAAGTAAAAGATTTTATTCAAGGAGGAGGGCAATTCATTCAGTTACGATCCAAATCCCTTCCTAGTGAAGTATTATACCAACAGGCAAATAGGGCGGTGACTTATGCCAAGGCATATCAGGCAAAACTTATTATAAACGACCACATTGAACTGACTCGTAAAGTAGATGCTCACGGAGTACATCTTGGTGCGAACGATGGATCGGTAGCAAAAGCTAGAAAAATTCTGTCTTCTAAGAAAATTATTGGAAAAACCGTACATTCGATCGAAGAAGCTTTATGTGCCAAAAAAGATAAACCTGACTATGTCGGGATGGGACCTTACCGAACCTCTTCCACAAAAAAAAATCTTCGGCCTGTTTTGACTAACTATCAATTTCAACAGATTGTGAAAATCCTAGACCCAATACCCGTCTATTTGATTGGTGGTTTGTGCAAAGATGATTTTCCATTGATCGAATCCCTTGGTGTTCAAGGACTCGCATTGTGCTCGGCTTTATTTTCCGGTAAAAACCTAATGGATCAGACAAGATTGATAGTTAATAAAAGCCGAGCCTATTCCCGTCTAACAATTTACTAATTTGCTATGAAAACTGACCCTTTAGAAATTGCTGGTGTTACATTTACTTCCCGACTGTTTGTAGGAACCGGTAAGTTTTCATCCGGTCAAGTTCTCCAAGAAACTGTAAGGTCAAGCGAATCAGAACTGGTCACCGTAGCGATGAAGCGTGCTAATCCACGGGGTCTAGAAGATTCAATCCTTGATTATTTATCAGATAAAAATATCAAAATCCTTCCAAATACCTCTGGTGTAAGGAATGCTAAGGAAGCTGTATTTGTGGCTCAAATGGCAAGAGAGGCTCTTAATACTAACTGGTTAAAACTCGAGATTCATCCCGATCCGAAATACCTCATGCCTGACCCCATTGAAACTCTTTTAGCTACAGAAGAGTTAGCCAAAGAAGGTTTTGTTGTATTGCCTTACTGCCACGCAGATCCCGTGCTTTGCAAAAGGCTTGAAGATGCGGGTGCCTCAGCTGTTATGCCTCTGGGATCTCCTATAGGAAGCAATCGCGGCCTGGATAGTCGGGAATTTTTACGAATTATCATCGAACAATCAGAGCTTCCAGTAGTAGTAGATGCAGGCATAGGTGCCCCCTCGCATGCAGCCGAAGCTTTGGAGATGGGTGCCTCAGCTGTATTAGTAAACACTGCATTAGCGGCGGCCAAAGATCCCTCCCAAATGGGAATTGCCTTCAGGAAATCGGTCGAAGCTGGAAGACTTGCTTATCTCGCTGGCTTAGGTGGGGAATCTCGCACAGCTCAAGCAACATCTCCGCTTACAAGTTTTTTAGACTAAATTTTTCCGTGACAAAACCCTCCTCTTTTTCACACTTTTTAAAAGGTCAGGACTGGTCCGCCCATTCATCGAGCCTCCAGCAAATTGGTCCCCAGCAAATTGAATTTGCACTCAAGCGGCAAGGGCAGGGCGGAATCGATGATTTAAGAGCCCTACTTTCTCCACTGGCTGGAGAAAAATACCTCGAAGATATGGCCAAGCTCAGTCATTCCCTTACCCGAAAGAGGTTTGGCCAAGCAATTCGACTGTTCGCCCCCATGTATCTGTCGAATGAATGTAACAATGTTTGCGACTATTGCGGATTCAGTATGCATAATAAGATTGCCCGCAAAACGCTGACCGATTTGGAAATTTTGCGGGAGGCCGGAATTCTCAAGAAACGAGGCTTTGATCATGTTTTGCTTGTAACTGGAGAGTCAAACCAACAGGTAGGTATGAATTACCTATCCCATGCAATTGATCTACTTCGTCCGCACTTTGCTAACCTCTCTATCGAAGTACAACCTTTGAGTTTAGATAATTATTCTTCACTCATTGAACATGGCATCCATGCAGTAATGGTTTATCAGGAAACCTACGATCAGGAAAGTTACTCCAGGCATCACCTCAAGGGAAAGAAAACAAACTTTGAATGGCGGCTTGATACTGCTGACCGTCTGGGACAAGCAGTTGTCAATAAAATCGGATTGGGTTGCCTTTTCGGTCTGACTGAAGACTGGAGGGTTGATGCTTTTTATGCAGGCATGCACTTGGACTATTTAGAAAGACGTTATTGGCAGACCAGTTATTCGATGTCATTCCCACGGATACGCCCCTATGAGGGAGATAACATTGTGGCAGTCGATTTAAAAGATCGAGATCTCGTTCAGTTACTATGCGCCTTTCGTATATTTAACCACGAATTGGAAATTACTCTATCCACGAGGGAAAGCCAACAACTCAGAGAAAATCTTCTCCCATTAGGTGTTACCACAATGAGTGCTGGTTCGAAAACCAATCCAGGTGGCTATGCAGAAGAGTCGCAATCCCTTGAACAGTTCTCCATATCAGACGAAAGGTCTCCGAGAGAAGTCTCCGCCATGCTAAAGTCCAAGGGTTATGATCCTGTATGGAAGGATTGGGACTCTTCCTATGATAAGCCTCGAATGACAAATTTTGATTCCCCCAGCTTAGAACAAACAAACTCCACTCAGGTTGCAGCTTCCTTTTAGCAGGAATTAATAAATATGACTGAATTGAATGAAGGGGAAGTTGAGCAGTATAGTAGGCACCTTTCCCTCAAGGACTTTGGACAGGAAAGTCAAATTAAACTAAAAGAATCGTCAGTTTTGGTGATAGGTGCGGGTGGATTAGGTTGCCCTGTCCTCCAATACCTAGTCGCTGCCGGTGTGGGCAAAATTGGCATCGTAGATAATGATGTGGTTGAATCCTCCAATCTACAAAGGCAAATTCTTTTCAACCATGATGACATCGGTGCTCCAAAAGCCAAGGTAGCGGCTGCCAAACTTACCCGCTTAAACCCATTCATCAAAATTCATCCCATTATTGAACGATTAAAGAAGGAAAACGCTGAATCCCTATTCAGTGATTACGATTTAATTGTGGATGGAACAGATAATTTCTCAAGCCGTTACCTGATTAATGATGCATGTATCATTTTTGGAAAACCTTTGATTCATGGATCTATTCATTTATTCGAGGGAATGGTCAGTGTATTTAACTTTAAGGATGGTCCCACCTATCGTTGCCTCTTCCCTGAACAACCTGATTCCTCAAGCATTCCTTCTTGTGCCGAAGCTGGAGTACTTGGCGTGCTCCCCGGAATCATTGGATGTATACAGGCAATGGAAGCCATCAAGGTGATCACAGGGCAAGGACAACCTTTATCTGGTAAAGTACTAACCTACGATTCTCTCTCCAACAGTACTCGCATGATTAATCTTCAAGCACTTCCCAAGAGCAGGGAGATTAAAGAACTCCCCGATGCATGTGAACCATGCTCAGCCCCCTCTCAAAAAATGTGCCTAAATAAAGAAATTGTAGAGATTTCTGAGTATGAATTAAGAGAAATGATGGCAGAGAAAAAAGATCTGCAAATATTAGATGTCCGAGAAGACTGGGAAAGGTTGCAATCGAGAATCGATCCATCGTTGCATCAACCCTTGGGTAACTTGGTTAACTCGTTACCCGTTTCTCCATTGGATTGTTTAATTCCAGAAAAAGATGTTGTTGTTTATTGTAAAGCGGGGGTTCGTAGCCGTATGGCTTGTGAAGCACTTCAATCGATAGGTTTTAATCATCTTTTTAACTTAACTCCGGGTATGGACGGTTGGATGAATACATTTCCGGAGTTTACTCATCGTGGATAAAACCACATCCCAAAAAATAGGCATCATTGGAGGAACAGATTCTTCGGGGGGGGCCGGTCTTTTTGCAGACGAAGAGACTATATATGAACTGGGCGATAGGCCCTTTGCCGTGATCAGTGCAATAACCCAGCAATGCAATTCATCCAAAATAAGAATTCATGCGGTTCCAGCTTTAGGTTTGGAAAGTCAATTAGATGGGCTACTTCAGGAAGAACTAGACGCGATCAAAATTGGTATGCTGCCAGACGAATCATCCGTCAGAAAGGTGGGAGAATTCTTAAATAAATCTTCCTGTACAAAAGTGATCTTAGATCCAGTTCAAATGACGAGTAATGGCCACTCCCTTATTACCGATAAAGGATGGGAATGCTTAATTAAGGATTTAATACCAAGAGTTAACCTAGTAACCCCAAACTTACAAGAAGCCGGTAAATTGCTTAATATCAATAACTCGGAAAAAATAAGCCCCGTTTTCCTCGCTAATGAATGCTCAAAACTTGGGGCTCAATCGATTCTGTTAAAAGGAGGACATGGTGACGGAGAGCAGTCAACTGACTTATTGGTTGAGGGCACGAGCCCAGTAATCGAATACAAATGGGAAAGAATTACTGGAGGTACAAAAGTTCGAGGTACCGGCTGTCGCCTTGCATCTGCCATCTCGTGCAACTGGGCAAAGACAAATCATCTTGCCAATTCCGTCAAAGAAGCAGGCAAGCACCTACAAAATTACATTCGCCTAAAGGCCGCTTAGCGACCTAACGCCTTACGGATTAGTTCTTCGGTTGTACAATCTTTACCCAGCACATCTGCTGCTCTTCGAACTGCTTGATCCGCATCCGTAGCCTTGTAACCCAATGTGAGGAGGGCGGAAACAGCATCTCCATAGATTCCTAAATCCTGGGAAAGTGAGCTTTCGTTATCTACTGAAATTGGACTGGAGGCATTTACTGCAGGAGAAGCGATCGTTGTACCCTTAGGCAGTACCTTATCCTTTAATTCAACCACAATTCTTTCAGCAGTCTTCTTTCCTAATCCCTGTGCTTTGGAAAGCATACCCACATCACCATGAGCGATTGAATTCTTAAGCGTCGGTAGGGAGAGGGAACCAAGAAGATTTAAGGCAATTTTGGGACCGATGCCTGAAACCTTATCCACAATCATCCGAAAAAAATCACGGGATTCCCGATCAATAAAACCATAAAGTGTTTGAGAGTCCTCACGATAGGTTGCCTGCATATGCAATCTCACCGACTCGCCAAGTGCGGGTAATTTCTCGGAAGTTGTCAAGGGAACATGAATTTCATACCCGATACCTCCAGTTTGAATGACCGCCAAGTTCAATTGGCACTCGATTAGTTTACCTTCAATAAATGCAATCATTTTGCCTAAGATGTTAGCCCCAGTACGTCCTGCATGGAATAGAGACCAGGCGAATTACCAACCACCCATTTTGCTGCCCTTAGTGCACCTGCAGCAAAGATTTTCCTGTCAGTTGCACGATGAGTCAGTTCAATCCTTTCACCCATACCTGCAAAAAGTACTGTATGATCACCCACAACATCTCCTCCACGAAGAGCGTGAGAACCAATTTCCCTGGCCGGGCGCGCCCCAACCATTCCGCTTCGCCCGTGAGCAATTTGATCATCACCAAGCTCGCGAGATTCTTTCAGAATTTCCAATAGCCGATCTGCGGTTCCACTAGGAGCGTCTTTTTTCAATCGATGATGCATCTCGATGACTTCAGGATCAAAATCAGATTGGCCATCCAGTACGCGAGCAGCTTGCTCGGTCAAATAAAAGAGCAAGTTTACACCTGTGGAAAAATTTCCTGCCCAGACCATGGGTATCTTCGAGGAAATAGCCTCTATTTCGGCCTTTTCACCCGGTTCATGTCCAGTAGTTCCAATCACCATAGGTTTACCTGCAGCTGAAGACAAGCGAGCGAGGGGAAGTGTCGCTTCCCGAAGAGAAAAATCAATTACTACATCGCAGGAATCAATCCCTTGCGCGGGATCATCCCCCAAATCTACCGGAAAAGAAATAGTACAACCATGCTCTTGAGAAATTAAAGAAATAGCTTGGCCCATACGCCCACCGGCTCCGCAAAGTAAAATATTCAAGCTCATAAAACTACTCTTTCAGGAATGGAAAGTTTCTCCCCTAACCCTTTCAACAAATCATGGTTTGCAGAGGAAGCTGCAATCAGAGGTGAGCGAACTTCGGAAGATTCAATCAGCCCTTTCATTTGCATAAGAGTTTTAACCGGAACGGGATTAGGTTCACAAAAAAGATCAGTAAACAATTGGTAGTTTGACAGATGAATTTTACGGGCTCTCTCATAATCTCCTACCAAGGCGAGGTTAACCATTTCCGTAACGAGCTCAGGAACTAAATTCGAGGCAACACTAACCACGCCCTTTGCGCCGCATGCCATAAAGGGCAGGGTAAGACCATCATCTCCAGACAAGACTACAAAATTCTCATCAATCGAGATCAAGGTTTCTGAGACTTTTGACGACCTCCCCCCCGCTTCCTTGAGGGCACAAACATGGGGGTATTTTTCACGCAGGCGACAAACAACTTCTGTAGAAATCTCAATTCCACACCTTGAGGGTATCGAATATAAGACGATTGGTTTTTCAGTGCTCTCGGCTAGGGCACTAAAATGAGCAAATAAGCCCTCCTGGCTGGGTTTATTGTAATAAGGTGCAACGAGCAGAAAGGCATCCGCCCCAGCATCATCAGCAGCTTGGGTAAGAGAAAGTGCTTCGGTAGTCGAATTCGCACCAGTTCCAGCAATTACCAGACTCTTACCGTTAGCACCGTCAATGCAGGTACGTATAACCTGTAGGTGTTCCGATTCTGAAAGGGTGGGGGATTCTCCAGTGGTCCCGCATGGAACTATACCTGAGACATCTGTCTCCAACTGCCTTTCGATCAAGCGTTCCAAATCTGCATATGCAACCGCACCATCCGACATTGGGGTAACCAATGCAGTGTGCACTCCGTGAAGTCGATTCTTGTCCATTGTTTGGTTTTATGAAATAATAGTTATTTACACTTAAGTGTTCTTCTTTGAGTTTTGTCGAGAGAAACACGGGGTGGTCAACTTTTTAATGGTGGAAACGCAAAGGATTCGCAATTTTTGTATCATAGCGCATGTCGATCACGGCAAGACAACCTTGTCTGATCGATTACTTGAACGCACCCACACGGTGATGCAAAGAGAAATGAAAGAACAACTTCTTGATTCCATGGATTTGGAAAGAGAGCGTGGAATCACCATTAAGTGTCATCCCGTAACCATGAAATATCTGGCTAAAGATGGACAGAACTACACCTTTAACCTCATAGATACTCCAGGCCATGTAGACTTTGCATATGAAGTTTCAAGAAGCTTGGCCGCTTGTGAGGGTGCCCTGCTTTTGGTCGACGCCTCACAGGGAGTGGAGGCCCAAACTTTGGCAAATGCTCAACTAGCAGATGCTCAGGGACTTAGCATTATACCGGTTATCAACAAAGTGGACTTACCAAGTGCAGATGTGGATCGAGTTTCTAATCAAATCGAGGAGATTCTTGCCATACCAGCGGAAGAAATCATTCTTGCCAGTGGAAAGTCTGGAATTGGAGTGGATGATATTCTCGAAGCGGTTGTCCACCGACTTCCTCCTCCAAGATGGACGGACCATACAAAACCAAGAGCTCTTATTTTTGACAGCCAATACGACGCTTACCGCGGAGTTATTTGCTACCTGAGGGTATTTTCTGGAACATTTTCTGATAATGCCTCACTTTTGTTGATGAGTGATCAAAGGAAAACCCAAGTTAAAGAATTGGGAACCTTTGTTCCAACTCCATCCCCGAAGCCCACGCTTGGTGAAGGAGAAGTAGGCTATGTAGTCACCGCGATCCGTGATGTGGCAGACATAAAGATCGGTGATACCTTAACTCTTGCGGATACGCCATCAGACAAAATGCTTCCTGGATATAAAGAAGTAAGGCCTATGGTATTTAGTGGTTTATACCCTTTGGATACTTCGGACTATCAAAAGCTCAAGCGCAGCGTGGGTAAACTCAGGTTAAACGATGCCTCCTTTAGTTATCAGGCAGAAACCTCAGTCGCTTTAGGGTTTGGGTTTCGTTGCGGTTTTCTTGGTTTACTCCACATGGAAATTATTCAAGAAAGACTGAGAAGGGAATATGAAATCGATCTTATATCGACCTACCCAAGTGTAATATACCGAGTAACCCTAACAACAGGTGAGACCATTGAAGTGGATAATCCTTTAGAACTTCCGGATCCCTCCGAGATTGGAAAAATTGAAGAGCCCACAATTGTTGCCCGTATACATGCCCCCAATGAATCCATAGGAGATTTGCTTGCTCTAGTCACAGAAAAAAGAGGAACTTGTACCGACACAGAGACCATTGACGAAACCCGTGTCATGCTCACTTGCCATCTGCCTCTTAACGAAATCTTAGTCGATTTCAATGATCGTTTAAAAAGTGTGACTCATGGGTATGGATCCATGGATTACGACATGGACGAGTATTCTGAATCTGCCTTAGTCCGCATGGAGATTATGGTAAATGCTGAACCCGTTGATGCTTTCTCAACGATTGTCCACAGGGACAAGGCTGAATCAAGGGGTAGGGTGCTCTGCTCCAAACTTAAGGATATTTTACCTAGGCAATTATTTAAAATAGCCCTTCAAGCAGCGATTGGTGGAAAAGTAATTGCCCGAGAAACTATCAGTGCGATGCGCAAAGATGTTACCGCAAAATGCTATGGTGGTGATATTTCCAGAAAACGTAAATTATTGGATAAACAAAAAGAGGGAAAAAAGAGGATGAAACAAATCGGCAATGTAAACATTCCCCAGGAAGCGTTTGTACAAATACTTAAGAGTTCAAATTGATCCAATTTTCGTTTGATCATTAAATGATAGTTTCAAATTTCTCATTCTAGTAACATATGACCGTTATGAACGAAGACCGAAGAGCAAACCGCAGAGAAAAAAAGGGGGCCAAAGAACTTTTGCGCATCGGCTTAAAGGTATGGTTTTATCGAAAGGACCGATTACCCCCAATCGAAGAAAGAGCCTTACAAATTGCCAACCAAGGATTACGGGATGCCATCAAAACAAAAGCTATAAGCTCGAAGGAGCTAGAAAAGAAAGCACGAATTTTGGATGATGCACTTCGAAAATCAGGTGGTCATTACTATCACAAAAAGAATTGGGTGGAAAATGTAGAAATGTTCCTCGTTGCCGCAATTGTTATTTTAGGAATACGCAGCTTTTTTGTTCAGCCTTTTATTATTCCAACGAATTCGATGTATCCTTCGTTTTACGGAATGACTCCTCATGTTTATGAGGATGAAACACCAAACTTTCTTGAACGGGGAGCGGATAAACTTCTACTTGGTGCCTCTCACTACAGAATGGAAGCCGAATCTTCAGGCACCCTATATTTGGTTCTTCAAAATGGGTCCAGTCACCGTTATGTTCAGGCAAATTTTCCAAATGGGCGGTTTTTCATTATTCCCACGATGGTAAGAGAATATGTCTTTGAAATTGGGGGGAAAGAGCACTCTATCAAAGTACCAGCAGAGTTTGATATGGATGAATTATTATCAAAGAAATTTGCCGGCATAGAAAATCTTCGTGATCTACCCATGGTAATTGCCCAGGATGAATCACTTAGCCGAGGTAGATTGAAACTTTCAGAAAGAAAGTTTGTGAAGGGAGAAATTCCACTAGCTTTTGATGTGTTGCTTGGAGATGCCTTGTTTGTTGACCGAATGAGTTACAACTTCATAACACCAAAAGCTGGAGATCCGATTGTTTTCAGGACAGCCAGCATTGATCGATTTAACTATGAACTTGGAACCAAAACCTTTTCTCAGATTGGAGAAGATAAATATTACATTAAACGACTTGTTGGCGAGCCTGGGGATAAATTGGAAATGCGCGTACCTGAATCTATTTTCACCAATGGAACCGATGTAAGAAAAGGCGTACCTGGGATTTTATTTCGTAATGGTCAGCATATAAATGGATGCAATGCATTTGAACAAAATCGAAAACAAACCAATTTTTTTGCTGAATCATTTAAAGATGAACTCATTTCAGGTTATCCAGGTTACCGGGCTGATGGACTTCTATCCAACCGATCCATTTTAAAAGTCCCTCACAAAAATGATTCTGATAATCCAACTGGATTAAATGGTTACTTTGCGATGGGCGACAATTCTACGGATAGCCTGGATGGAAGAGCCTGGGGCTTTGTTCCTGAGAATGAATTAGTCGGCCGTGCGCTATTTGTTTACTATCCCTTCACTCAACGCTGGGGCCTTAGTGAATAGTTCGCACAATATACATTATGTCTAATAAGGATTTCTCAAGAGTGCCCTCTGTTCAGAATTTACCCCAATGGTTAAATCATCGAGCAGCTGGTGTACTTCTACATCCAAGTTCTCTACCAGGTGGATATGGAATTGGTTGCCTAGGTCAATCTGCCCGTGATTGGATTGATTTTTTATCGAATGCAGGTTTTTCCTATTGGCAAATGTGTCCAGTTGGGCCCACTGGTTTTGGAGATTCACCCTACCAAGTATTTTCTTCATCAGCCGGAAATCCATACTTTATAGATTGGGAGCCATTAATTTCACTTGGATACATAAGGAATGAAGATTTGCATTCAATAAATCATTTTGCTCCTTCCCAAGTGGATTATGGATCTTTATGGGAAACTTTTTTTCCGCTCATGCGGGTTGCACACAGAAATTTCCTTCAAAATTCACTCCCACTTGAAAAGAAGTACGGCAGCCTCGATGAATTTAAAAATTTACATGCCAGGTGGCTTGATCCCTTTGCAAAATTTCAAACTCTCAAGACCAAGAATGATTTAAAGCCTTGGTGGATGTGGGATGATGAAGATAAAAATGCTGAAAAATATCGAATTCCTGCCCCATGGTCAGAGGAGTATGATTTCCATATCTTCCTACAATTCATTTTTCGCTCTCAGTGGGAAATCATTCACCAATATGCAAAATCCAAGAAGGTATCACTCATCGGAGACTTGCCCATTTATGTGGCTCCGGATTCTTCAGATACTTGGAACAACCCTGAGCTTTTTCAAATAGGTAAAGATGGCAAGTTTCAAGCTGTTGCCGGAGTACCACCTGATTATTTTAATGAATCCGGTCAATTATGGGGAAATCCGTTATATGACTGGGAAAAGATGCATACCAATGGCTACGATTGGTGGGTTAACAGAATTCAAGATCAACTGGATCTTTTCGAAGTTGTGAGAATCGATCACTTTCGAGGATTTCATGATTACTGGTCCATTCCAGAAGGATCTACAGATGCAAAAAGGGGGGAATGGGAAACAGGTCCCGGCGCGAAGTTTTGGGAAAAAATGAAAAAATCATTCCCCCTCCTTCCCTTCTTAGCTGAAGACTTAGGTGACATCAACAAAGGGGTTCGAAACTTAAGAATTTCTTCTGGGTTACCTGGTATGGCGGTACTTCAATTTGCCTTTGATGGAAACCCACAAAACCTATACCTCCCGCATAACCTATCAAAAGACCTTGTTCTCTACACCGGCACTCATGATAACGACACCTCTGGCGGATGGTATTACTCGACCGATGAAGAAACCCGTTCCTTCTTTCGAAACTACCTTAATATCGATGGATCCACCCCTGGTTGGGATATGCTCAGGCATGCCTACCGCAGCGTTTCTCAACTTGTTGTAGTGCTTGCACAAGACTTACTCTCATTAGGGAGTGAAGCCCGACTCAATACTCCAGGAGAACCTTGCGGAAACTGGCAGTGGAGAATGACGGGGGAGCAATTCACCAACCTCAGAAACCATTCATGCGGTTATCTCAGAGAACAAGCTATTCTTGCAGACAGGTTCAGGGAGAAGCTAAGGTAGTATCATAATATTTGAGTTGATGAAAAAAAATACGCAAGCCCGTTCAGATTACCCAAAGATATCAAGCTTGCTTCCTTATTTTTTACACCTTAAGCCTTACTGGATTCCCTTTACTGGTGCACTATTTTTTGGGGTGATTTATGGAATTTCAAGTGGTTTTGGACTTCCCTTCATGACCGATCAAATATTCCCCAAAATTTTCCCATCCAATGAAAATGCCATCCGGTTAACAAGTTGGGAGATTTTCATTTATGTCTGCTGGTTTCCTTTAGTCTTTCTGATTCGTGGGGTCAGCAGCTTTTTTAACTCTTATCTCATTAACTTTTGTGGGATGAAAGTATTGGAAAAAATACGGATTGAAGTATTTGCCAAAATCCAACGCCTCCCCCTTTCCTTTTTTCAACGCCACAAATCTGGAGACTTGCTCAGCCGCGTTACTGCAGATACCGCTCAACTACAGTCTGCCGTCCTTTCAGTTAGTAATGATTTGATCCGTCAACCCATCACATTTATTGGTGCGATCACAGCCCTGACCGTGATGGCCTTCCAGCGGGAAGGTATGGCCTTCGTCCTTCTTTGCTTAGTGGCGATTCCTCTTTGTGTATTCCCTATTCGAAAAATTGGCTCATTGCTGATGAAAAAAGCACTCGATCTTCAACAAAGAGCAGGCGGCTTATCCTCGGTTTTAAATGAAAACCTATCCGGACCCGCAGAAATTCGCTCACTTAATTTACAAGATCGTGAAATTGGGCGCTTTCGTGAACAATCTGAAAAATTTTTAACCGCTCGAATGAAAGTCGTCAAATACTCTCATATCCTGACGCCGTTAATTGAAATCATCACCGCTACCGGAATCTCAGTAGCTATTTTCCAAGCCGCCCGCACATCTATTCATTTGGACGCGGTAATTCCAGTAATTGTGGCCCTCTACATGTCTTACGAACCAGTTAAAAAACTCGGATCTATCCACAACACGATCAAAGAAGGCTTAGCATCGCTTAAAAGATTACATGAAGTGCTCTATGCAGAGGAAACGATAACTGAACCACAGTCCCCCACCCCGCTCAAGAAAATCAATGGAAAACTAGAGTTCAATAATGTATCGTTTCATTACCCACTGCTTGAAGAGGGAAAGATAAAACAGGCAACAGCACTTGATTGCATGAATTTAACAATTGAACCAGGTGAAGTAGTTGCAATCGTTGGACCAAGCGGTGCAGGAAAAACCACTTTAGCCGGATTGCTCAACCGCCTGCACGACCCAACATCAGGAAATGTGCTCCTGGATGGCAAGGACCTTCGAGATCTTTCACTTGTGGAACTCAGGGAAGCAATTGCGTCCGTCCCACAAAAACCTTTTCTTTTTGACGATACTATCGGGGAAAACATTAGACTTGGACAATCTATTCATTCGACGGGCACAGTTGAGGATGCTCTTAAAAATGCAAACGCCTGGGAATTTGTATCCTCCATGGGTATGAAAACCAATCAGAGAATTGGGGAAAAAGGAAGCCGGGTTTCAGGAGGTCAATTACAAAGACTGGCTCTAGCTCGGGCTTTTTACCGGAACTCCCCTATCCTTCTTTTGGATGAAGCCACATCTGCACTTGATACAGAAAGTGAAGAAAAAATACACCAAGCCATGAAAAAGCTTACCCAAGGGAAGACCACTATTATGATAGCCCATCGTTTTAGTTCGATTCGCTTGGCAAACCGCATCTTAGTAATGAAAACTGGAAAGATCATTGCCGACGGTTCTCACGAAGAAGTTTACAAAAATTGCCATCTTTATCGCACACTTTTCGATAACCAGACTGAATAATTTATTTTAGCAATCCGAGCTTTCTTTCTTCTTCTGAAAGCACTGGATATAGATCTGCAAACCGTCGCTTGGAGGGCCATTTGGAAAAGACTCTGTAGGTTTTAATCGCATTGGAATAACCGAACGAAAGAAAGTAAGTGAATGGCAACAAAACCAACTGATCAAAGGCAACTCTACCCAAACTCCATGAGATTGATAAAAAAGAAGATAACCCGAATGAAGGACAAAAAGTAGTGTCGAAAAAGGCCCACCCGCTAAAATAAAAAAATATTTGTACTTCGCTAAACTTTTAACAGAAAAGGTTGTTAAGCCCTCCTGACCATGTCTAAGAGAAAATTCAACAGATAAATTCTTCCCCAACCTGAAAAACTTCCCGCCAGGTCTGCCGACTCGAAGCGTTACCTCACTAGAGGTCAGAAAACAGGCAACGAGTGAATGACCAAGCTCGTGAAAAAAAGTTGCCAAGGGACGAATTAACCAAATTCCAAACCAGGCTATCATAATATAGGGAATACCGCTCAAACTAAAATAATCAATCGATGACATGGAAAAGATTTAAAATTAAAAGAAAAAGGATTGATACAGGATGGTGCTTAATGCAAGGTTTCGAGTTGTTGATTGATCATTCATGTTTCGTTTTTTTAAGCAAGTATTCTCAAGTAAGAAACTTGAAGTGCGGGTGCCTCACGCTCGTGGATTACCCCTTACCGACATGAACCAATACGGCGAAGAAGCGGAATCCAGGCAATGGATAGGAGTCGACTTGGATGGAACGTTAGCTGAGGCTGAAGCATGGAAAGGTTTTGAGCATATCGGAAAGCCAGTACCCAATATGGTTAAAAGGTTAAAGATTTGGTTGGAACTTGGTTACCGCGTTAAAATTGTTACCGCACGGGCACAAAACCCCGACCTAGCAATACCACCAATATTAGAATGGTTAGAAAAGCATGGTCTTCCACAGTTAGAGGTAACCAATGCTAAAGATATGGACATGATCGAATTATGGGACGATCGGTGCGTTCAGGTTATACCCAACACAGGAAACCCAATCGGGCCTAATCCTGACCCCTACCGGCAACGATAATCTCCCAAGGTTTTAACCTACTGGAAAACTTGAATTGGTGGGGCAAAATTGTCGGATCGGGAGTCGGTATGCTCGCTGGTCCCTTATCTGCATTGATTGGGGGTGCTATAGGGCACTTCATTGATCATAAAAGTAAAGAACCTGCGGAAGAAAAAAGAGCTAAATTAATGTACTACGCTTATTTTTTTTCTTCTGCAGCAAAAGTCGCCAAAGCTAATGGGAGCATCTCAGAAATGGAAATTCTGAAGGTTGAAAACTTGATCCAAAAAATGAGCCTTGCACCTAACTTGGAAAAATTTGCCAAAGATATATTTCGCAAAAGTAAGGTAAACTCGAGGCACATATCTGAAGACTTTAAGGAGTGTGCCAAGCTCGTTCGTCATGAGCAATCAATTGCTTATTCTTTCATGGGCGGACTTTTTGAAATTGCCACATGTGATGGAGTTCCATCAAGCAAAGCACAAATAAAATGCCTACTATTGGGGGAGAAATATTTCAAAATGCCTCCCGGAACAATCCGCTCGTGGTATGCTGGGGGATACATCACTACCCCTTCAGGCGAGCCAGGCGACCAACTCAAAGAATGCTTCGATATTTTAGGCGTCTGCCCCAACGCAAAACATGAAGTAATCAAGAAATATTACCGAAAAAAAATTAGCACCTTTCACCCCGATTTATTAGAAAGTAAAAATTTACCTAAGGAGTTAATTATTTTGGCAAAGGAACAAGTCATTCGAGTGAACTTAGCCTATGAAAAAATAAAAGAAGTTCGTGGATTCAAATAACTATCCTACCATCTTCCATCCAATATTTTCGGTGCGAAAGGTCGGCAAGTTTTTCGTTATGAGTTACAAGTATGACCGATAAACCAGTTTGCTTAGCCATACGATCAAGCAATTCGAATACACCTTCTGAATTTGAACTGTCCAAATTCCCCGTTGGCTCATCAGCAAGTAAATACTTCGGTGAATTGGCTAAAGCACGAGCAATGGCCACTCTTTGCTGTTCCCCGCCAGATAATTTATAAGCGGGGCGTTGAGCCTTACTTTCAAGGCCAAGTTCAGACAATAGCTCATTGGCTTTTTGATTAGCACTGTACTCGTCTTTGCCCTGTTTTAAGAGAGGTAGGCGAATATTCTCAATTGCAGTTAACTCTTTAATTAAAAAATGAAACTGAAAAACAAATCCTATAAAATGATTTCTAGCTTTAGTTCGCTCATCATCCTCGAAATTTTGAACTTCTAAATCACCCATAAATACCTTTCCTGAATCCGGACGATCCAAAAGTCCCATTAAATAAAGCAGCGTACTTTTCCCACAACCTGAGGGACCAGCAATAGAGGTAATTTCTCCAGGTTTAGCTTCGAGGCTAACACCATTTAATACCTTTACGGTTCCGTTCGCCTCTGAAAAAGAATGAAACAAATTTTCTACTCTCATGGAACCATTAGGCATCATTTTATTTTTCTGAGAACAATCCATTACAGAGTCTCTCTAATAATCTTTGCCGGTTCTATACGAGCAGCACGACGAGCAGGAATCCAGGTCGCTACAGCCACAAATACAAAAGCTATGCAACTAGCCCAAAGGTAGTGATTAAGGTCCCAATTTACCACAAAGCTATCAGTAGAAAATATTCCTCGTATTCGAAGCGGAATCATCGAAATAAGATAAGTTCCCGAAGCCGCAAACAAAGACCCGATAGTGATACCTGCGACCAGAACAATCGTGCCTTGCCACAAAAAAATTGCAGAAATATCCATCCTCGAAAAGCCTATTGAACGTAATATTGCAATATCACGAGTTTTTTCGATCACAAGAATTGCAAAGACATTGAACATGCCAAGACCAGACAGAAGAAGTATACAAGACACGGTAATTGCTGAAGAAAAACGGAGTGCCTTGAATACATCAAGCCAGACTCTTTCTCTTTCTTGCCAACTAACAACCCGATGGTTAAGAGACGATTGCAATTGGACTGCAAGTCCGGGTGCATGCTCGGGTTCATTTATTGCTATCTGAAAAACTGAACCTCCAGAGGAACTACCAAGGAAAGACCGGGCTGTAATCAAATGTATGTAGATTCGATTTTTATCGATTTGACTAACTCCAGATTCAAAGATGGCTGAGACTCTAAGGTGCAGATTGCCTGTACCCCCGACCAAACTAACCCGATCACCAATTTTTAGACCTAAGCGTTGAGAGATTCTGGAACCCAATATAACTCCCATTTGGTCAGAAGAAAAGTTATTCATAGTTCCCTGAATAATTTGATTATTCAGGTCAGATGATTGGAGATGGTCTTCCCAGCGAATACCATTCAGCACAATAGACTTTCGACGAAAGCCCGTATCCAGAACTGCGCTGCCTTCAATAATTTCAGATACTCCTAGGAGCTCAGGATAGTCATCTAAGGCATCTCGAATCAATGAAGGTTGGTCAACACCTTCATGATATAGAGAACCTTCACGGGAATGAAAAAGAAACCTAGTATCTCCATCATCGTCGACTTGTTCAACAGTTCCATATGTATCTTGAAAACGGTCAGAAATCCGAAGTGCACCGTTAGTACCTAAGATTGTTTGAATAAAAAATTTCTCAAATCCGGAGGTTTGAGCCTGGGTGACCACAAAAAAAGAAACTCCAAATACAATTCCAGCTAAAGATAAAAACATCGGCCTCTTTCGAGCAATTACGAAGCGCCAAGCTAATTTGAAACAGAGCATTAGATGACATCCTCTAACATCTAGTTGGAAAAACTTACCATGGTAGATTTAATCCTTTCGCCATCTTTTAATAAGTGCGGTGTTTCAACCACAACTCTCTCACCTTTTTTTAATCCTTTTAAGACCTCAACAGTCCGTAAATTTTTAGAACCGATCAAAACTTTTCTAAATTGAGCCACACCTCCCTGCTCAACCACTACAAAATCACCAATTAGTGCCTTGCGGGGTATGAGCAACGCAACTTCCTTTTCTGATTTTATTATCTCAGCCCGTCCAGAACTGCCAACCGGAATTTTTTCATCACTATTATTCAACCTCAAATAAAGTTTTCGGATACCGGAGTTTGATTCGACCGTAGAGGAAAGGGCAGATACATTTGCATCAAAAATAGTTTTTCCTTGAGAGAAAAATGTAACACCAGCAGAGAGACCTACCTTTAAGCCAGGAAACTCTTCTTCATTTAAGGAAACCTCGATAATTCTTGCAGTGGAATGAACATTTCCGACGATATTTCCAGAAAAAACTTGGTTACCTGGTGCAACAAAACAGGAAGAGAAATCTCCATTAATTGGACTCCTTATTGCCCGTTTCTCAACTTCAGCAACTAGGGTATCCATAGAAAGGTCAAAGTTTTGTAAAAAATGAGAATCTGCTAATACCTCCAGTTTTCGTTGTGCTCGGATCCGCTCCACTTCGTTTTGCTTTTTTTCCAAGTTATGAATTGAAACTTTTTCCTCCTTGGCTAATTCACTTATTGAGAGAAGTTCTTTCTCCTGAATCTCTAAAAGTATGCCAAGAGGAGACCCCGCTTTTTTTCTATCAGTAAATTGCTTTTTGTCCAAATTGAGGCGGTCCATCCTTCGGTTAAGGTCATCAAGTTCGAGTTGGACTAATGTCTGGTTTTCATCAACTGAAAGGGTCCCCCCTAATGGCAAAAGTGCGACCCAATCTACTTTTGCATTTGATTGAGCTCGTAACTCATAAGTTGCAGCTGCATGGACCCGGACATTACCGGTAACAGAATCCCGAATCGTACCAGTCTTAGATTGAGTAACCAAAACGGTGGGGACGACTTGCCTGAAAATAAAAAAAACAGAAAGAACAATCAGGCAAAGTATAAAACAACATAAAGCTAGAGAACTTTTTTTCATACTTATTTAGAATTTGGGTAGTTGATAAAGGTTTCAAACATTACAATCTGTTCATACTGGTCAAGCAGGACCATAAATTGACAGACTGCTTCCAAATTCTCCAATTGAGACTGATCCAAGGCAACCCTAGCAGAAAAATGGTCAGCGGGAGATATACGATCCATTTGTAATTCGATTTTGCTTTTCTCAAGCCTGTTTTCAGCTACTGAAATTAATTTTCGGCCCAACATTATTCTTTCTTTTAAAGACTTAAGTTCGCTGACCACGGAACGGACTTTATCTCGCAGTTCACGATTTTGGGTTTCAATGGTATTTTCTAATTTCAACTTCTTTGCCAAAGCAATTTTTTTTTGGCCCGTACTCTTGTGGGAATCCCAAATTGACCAACTAGCCTCCAAGCCTACTAAAAAATTGTTTCTGTCTAAACTGCTTCTACCTTCTGCAAGATCAACCTGATCTTGGAAGTATGCACCAGTAAGATTAATTTTGGGTTTTAGTTCAGCTTCCGCAATTTTTATATGCTCATCTTCAATCTTAACTTGGGTCTGTAATCTCTCGACCTCTATATTACTTAGAGAACCAATAAGTATGGGAAATTCCTGATTGAAATTATGACTTTTAGAAAACTCCCAAAAAACCTTGGTAACCTTAAGGGACAAAGGCTCATCGTATCCAGAAAGACTTACAAAATAAGCTTTATTTCTTTCTAGTGAAGTTCGTAGTTCAGCAATGGATATTTCACGGTTGAGTTGCTCAACTCGAGCTTCTTCTAAAGCAAGGGGAGTGCTTAAGTTTAATTCCAGCCTCTTTTCAATTGTTTCTACATATTGGGTGGCAATCCTGAGCTGCTCGATTGCCATCTGGCTACGATAATTTAGGGCAATAAGTTTTAGAAATACACCCCGGACCTCACCAGCAAGAGTTCTTCTTTGGACTGTGAAACTATCTTCGGCCCAAGATATATTTAGCTTGGCAATTTGTTCTCGTGCCTTCAGTGCCCCCCAATGGAATATTGGCTTGGTAAGGTAGGCTTGATTAAAAGTGCGATAACGATGGTAGAAATCTTCACTAGGCCGATCCTCATGAATTGATTGGCCGGAAACCTTTAACCCAAATTTAAAGCCTTGTTCTGACTTGGCAATTACCTGATTAGCTTGGGCAATATCCAAGTCGAATTCTTTGCTTTTTAATACTGGCGAACGATCATTAAGTTTTTCTAAAACCTGAACAAGTTCCTCAAAAAAAAACTCAGGCCTTTCATTATTTGGAATCTCAAGTCCAAAAAATTTTAAGCAAATAAAAGTGTTAAAAGAAAAAAATAAATATGCTTTTTTCAAGACACCACAATGGAACAATCTAAAAACAGCGACAATTCCAAAAAGACAGAAGATTGCTGAAAGCAATTATTGGCTAAACGAGTCTGAAAACATCTTGCGTAGCTCAGAACCAATCCACTGATCTTGCATATCAGATGATTCATCCCGTAAACGACTGACCTCATCCTCGAAAACTTCAGTTGAATCATTTCCCCATGCTTGCCTGACATAAGTGGAAACATTCGCAATTTCACGGTCATTTATTGGCACAGCAGCCATATTAACCGCTGCAGATGTACCATACTTTTTACCCTTAACCATAATTTCACCCTTTAGGCCTTTTAGGATAACATTTGCAATAACGGCTGAATCTGCAGAAACCCACTCGGAACCGGCAAGGGGAGGAAACTGCCCCTCAATACCCAAGCCATTGGTTTGGTGACATGAAGCACAACGGGCGGCAAAAATCTTTTCTCCCGAAGAAATCTTCCTATCCAATCGTAAGCTTTCTTTTTCCTCAGCTGAAAGTTCAACTATTTCAACTGGGGGATGGAGTTGAAATGAATTGGTAGAATGTGACAATTGAATTGAACAAACAAAAATCAAACAACCAAATACGAACACAAAAACCAAAGGAGCCAACAGAAAATTTGCCGTAGGCTCGTGCTTGGTTTTGGAAAGCTCAACATGAGATTTTACGATATCTTCATCAGAAAATCCTTTGTCATTCGGCAAGTTGCCGATTTGTTTTGAATCATCGCTCATTGTATAGGAGTAGTAAGCTCGGCGGACGTAAACATTTGCATGGGGGCTCTCCCCTTTAAAGATGCTCGAACGGTGGCAACTTCTTCTGCTGAAACAGCAGATGCGGAATTACCCCAATCGTTTCGAATGTAAGTAAGAACATTGGCAATCTGATCGTCAGTCAATGATCCTGGAGGAATGCCGGGGGGAGCCATAACATTGTTATATTTAACTCCATTTACTTCAATCTCTCCCATAAGTCCATACATCGAGATCTTAATTAGCCTTTCCTTACTACCCAAAACCCAGTCAGATCCTGCAAGAGGAGGAAACTGGCCAGCAAGACCCTCTCCGTTTTGTTGGTGGCATGCAAAGCACATTCCTCCGCCTGGTGATGCCTTCATATAAATTTCTTTGCCCGTGTCTATTTGATCTTGCAACCACTTCGGAGCACTAACACTTACTGTTGAAACATCGGTGGAAACAACATCTTCTTCCTCAACTGAAACATCTTCAGTTTCAACAAAGGAAACCTCAGGTAGCTCATAATCCTGTTTCAATGCTTGCAAGTATGCCACAAGACGATTTGCCCGTACCGTTGGACGAACATAACGAGTTTCCTTAGTAACTTCGTTGGAAACTATTTTAATGTCAGTAATTACCGGTTCATCTATTTGTTGGTAGAGAAATGGGCTTGGTGGACAAAGAGAAGAAGGGAAAATCGATTGGGGTTCAAATAAGTGTTGATGTAACCATTCATCGGAATAATTCCGTAAGCCAACATTTGCCAAATCCGGACCAATTCTCGAATTCCCTAGAAGCACATGTTCTTGTAAGACATAGTCCCGCGGAGCAGATGGTCGTTTTCCCCAACCTCTTTCCACATCAAAACCAGCTTCAACTCGTCTCACTTGCTGGGTGTGGCAAGTCACACAACCTAGGGCAGCATACTCTTCAGCACCTTGTTTAGCCATACCAGAAATAGCGACAGGAAAAAGTTCTGCGTCTTCAGGAACTAAGCCATCATCGTCCAATACCTCGGAAGTTGGAACCAGGTCTCCAAATTGAGATCGAGCACCTACTACAAAAGCAAGCCATGCCATTCCTAAGGTAAAAAATATGCCAATAGTGAATTTGGCTAGATTGTTCATACGCTAGCCTCCTTATTGTTAGCGGAAAAGTAAACAAATGGATTTGGGAAAATTACTCTCCAGACATTGACCACAAATACAAACTGGGAAAATGCGAGAATGATGAAAGCGAATTTGGTGATCAAGAAATATGGTTGAATCGTTTGAATAACAGATGATGACCAAGGCAGGCTAGGCTGTCCGGCAAGAACTCCATGGGTAAGACCGCCAATTAAGTAGGCAAGTAAGAGCATCAAAACGCCAAGTGTAGAGGTCCAAAAGTGGAAAGATTTTGCAGCCTTAGGAATTTCACGACCAGTTATGCGAGGAAGGGCAAAATAAACTGCTCCAAAAATAATCATACTGAAAAAACCATACACTCTTTGGTTGAAGTGAAATTCATTAATGATTGTAAACTGAGTAATCTTGGCAACTGCAGGTAACGAGAAAACCACACCGATATAGCTGGATACCGTGTATGAAAGTGTACCAAAAATAACAAACCTGAGGGGTAAGCTGTCCCAAACCTTTCCTATATCTAAGAAAGCGGTTGCATGAAAGTTCGTTGATGCCACAGCAATAGGGAATACCATCGCTATGCTCATCACCGTGCCGACCGCAGGAATCCACATGGGTACGGGGCCACCTTCCAAGTGATGAACCACTGACCAGGGAGCAAGAGCAGCGATACACCAAAAACCAAATATAGCTAAATAATACTTATCAATTGTTCGACCAAGAATTGCAGGTATAAGGTAATAAGCTGCACCTAAAGCTACGGGTGTTAACCATAACCAAACAAGACTTTGTCCATACCACATCGAAAGAACAGTCTGTAATGTGCCCCTAGCAGGATTGATCTCCAGCCCATTCCATGCGATTAAAAACAACGCCGGAAACCAAAGTAATGCAGCTAAGATAAACCATTGAGGTGCGATTGTTTCACGCACTTGACGGGAACGATGAATGACTAAGGCTAAAAAAGTAATAATCAGGTAAGAAATAAGCATAGCCGGCCAAACTTCAGTAGGCATTTCAAGCATTTCGTGCCCACTCATGTGTCCATCCATAATGCCTAACAATCCAAATGTGATAGCTAAATTCCAAATGACTCCAGCAACAACAAGGAAGACGGATCCGCGTACTTCAGCCTGGGACAAACGAGCCAATATCCACAGAGATACAGCAAAAATCGAGTTACCTCCCCATCCGTAAACAAAAGCGTTAGCCTGAGCTACTTTAATTTTCCCGTAGGTCAAAAATTCATAGGAGGCTAAGAAAAAAGGATCGGTCAGCTTGGCTGCGGCTACGTATGCAAGCAATGCAGCCGTAAGTAACCAAAGACCGGCTGAAGAAAGAAAGAAGGAAAACACCAACTTCGCGGAACGATCAATAACCTTGTCTGGAGAATCTGCTGGCATGCGAACCTATTTGGATGGTTGTGGTTGGGCCTTGCTAACGGCACGATAAGTTTGAAGGACACTCTTCATCGATGATTCAATGGTAGTATTTTGCTCAGCATGAAAATCATCAACCAAGGATAAAAACTTTTCATTTTGCACTCGGTGTGCCTGAGCTTTTGCTGTGCGAACTGAGTCGATTGCCTCATTAACAGAAGCAGGTGCTTCCGGTTCAAAAGTTCTTTGAGCTAAGTAGAAACCCGAAAGCAACAATGCCAATACTAAGAAAGTAAAGAAGACGCTGCATCCGTCTGCCCGTTGGTTCGTCGGATTACTCATGATGATTAATAGATTCACGAATGCGGGGATCGCGAATCGGAATAATTTCAGCTATGCCAGATTGAAAACTTCGAATAACAGCCCATGCACAAAGACAACCAACCCCCACGAGAGAGAACAGACCCCACAACAAATGAGATCCAATAACAGGACGTGCTTCATAACCAACAAATGCGCCTGGAACAATTTCTCGGCCTGGAATAATATTCCAATATAGGTCAAGAAGGTGGAAGGCCAAAATCCAACAAACAATAAAAACAAGTTTGGGTACATCGACTTTATTTCTGTAAAAAAGCAGGTATAAGAAAGGGAAAAAGAAATGACCAAATATTAAACCCATACTCACCCAAAACCATCCAGATCGAAGTCCAGTGTTTGGATCAATTTCGCGAATAGTAAACCAAAAGGTCTCCTCAGGTATATTTGCACTATAAATTAAAAAATATTGGGAGAAACTCACATAAGCCCAGAATATCGTAAAGGTAAGAGACAAACAGGCCAAATCATACTGGTGAGCTTGTTTAAAAAGGCCCTTGAGATTTCCATTCGCTACTAAGTAAACACAAATTAAAATGGTTACCGCAAGAGCGGCACGCATGCCCGAAGCAAAAAACCAAACTCCATACATGGTAGAAAACCATTGATATTCCAGACTCATAAACATGTCAAAGGCACCAAAGGTAAGGGCTAATGCAGCGGCCGGGATTCCAATTGCGGATACTTTAGTACCAAGATGCGTCCACTTGGGATCACCATCTTTATCCTGTGAAAAAGAAGCTTTTCTAAGCCAATAACTAATCCCACAGAAAATAGCAAAGTAAGCAATCAGGCGAAGAGTAAAAAAGTTTAGGTTTAGGTATCCAGCTTTTTTTTGATGAAGGACATCTGCTTCAACCGATATTATACTGCTTACCTCAATCGTCGGACTGGCTGGATTAATCCAAGACCAAAGAATGCCTGCCTGATCCTTGCCAAACCAAGCAACCAATAAAAGAGGCAACAAGCATAAAGCTAACCAAGGAAAAGCAGAAAGTGCGTGTTCTTGTTGCCTGCGAACAACCGGGCTCCATTTTGAATTAAAGACACGAAAAATCATGATCAGCATGAGCATGCCGATAGCAATACTAAGCCAAAAGGAGCAACCCCATAACCAACCAAGAAAAGGTGCTTTATCACCAGTTTGTAATCCTTGAAAAAGTCCGACTAATCCACCTCCGAGGCCAAGGATAGAACCAGCTAAGAGTTTGGTGGAAAGACCCTTTTGGGGAGTGTCCTTAGTGAAGGTATCTTCCATCATGATCCTTGTCCTTTCGATGCAGTGGTTGCCTGCCCAACATAGTCTTGTAAAGCACGAAGATATAGTACAATGGCCCAACGTTCATCAGGGGAAAGCCTGTCTTTGAGTCCAAGCATAATTCCGGATGCAGAACCATTTGAAATGGCATTGTAAAATTGTCCATCAGTCCAAGCTGCTGCGGACTCTAAGTAGCTACCAGCATTTGATGAATCAGCAAGGTTTCTTGGATTAAGACCAAACTTAGCTGTCACACCTAAGCCATTCCCGTAATCACCGTGACAGACGGAACAATGAATGCCGTATTTTTCCCTACCCAAACGCATCGTTGACATATTTAGACCAGCTGAAACAGGTACATTCTTAACCCACTCACCGTCCGGAAATTTACCAGTGGTGTAAGCGTCGGAGTGAAATTTCGGTTGTGATGAGAAAACATTTTCTGAATCAATCGCAGTTCCTCGTAAAACAGTACCGGTAACCGGTAGACGGTCAGCACTGCCATCTGCAAAGCGAGAATTTGCGGTTTGAGCTTTGAATTTCGCTTGCCTATCCATATCCGGAAATACTTCGATTGGAGTATTTTTTGAATAATCACCTCTAAACCCAAGGATAGAGACAATGGTAATAACCAAAATGGCAAAGATTGGTATGATATATCTCACTTCTTTAAACTATGGGTTCGCGAATAATTTGCACAGACTGACCACCAACTTCCTTGAGGAAACTGACCGTTTCTTCGTCATCATACTTTGGATCTTCAACTTCGATAACGATCATAAATTTATCATCACCGGTACGTCCGAAATCTGGGTGTTCAAAAACAGGATGATTGTGCCTTGGTAAACGGTTCAGAAAAAACATACCAAACAAGGTACCGAATGCAGCAAATAGAATGGTTAGTTCATAAAAAACCGGAAAGGGATAAATGGGACTGAAATATGGCTTCCCCCCAACGATTAATGGATAATCAAACTCATTCATAAACCATACGATTAACATACCGGTAAAAAAGCCCGTTACTCCACCAGCAAGTGTGAACCGAGGTACTTTGGATCTCGCATATCCCATTTGAGCATCCAGACCATGTACAGGGATAGGAGAAAAGCATTCCCAATTAGAATAGCCTTTTTCTTTTACCTTACCCGCGGCATCATACAATTCTTTGGCGGAAGAAAATGTCGCCGCTGCAGCATATTTGATGTCCATAATATCACTCATGATTAATGATCAGCATGGGGATCAGCTTGGGGCATAACGGACTTCACTTCGCACATAGGCATGAGAGGTAAAAAACGTAAGAAAAGTAGGAAAAGAACTGAGAAAAATCCAAAGGTTCCAAAAAAGGTGAAAATATCTACGACCGTTGGCGAATAATAACCCCATGATGAAGGCAGGAAGTCTCGTGACAAAGTAGTATTGGCAATAACAAACCTTTCAAACCACATACCAACATTTACGAAGATGGAAATAATCCAAACAAGAGGTGTGTTTTGACGAATCTTTTTGAACCAGAACAACTGCGGACAAATAACATTGCAGGAAACCATTATCCAGTAGGACCACCAATAATTGCCGAATGCACGGTTGATAAAAGCAAAACCCTCGTAGGAGTTTGCCCCGTACCAAGCAATAAAGAACTCCATTGCGTATGCATAACCAACCAAACTACCCGTCGCTAGGGTGATCATACACATATTATCAATATGTTTTTGTGTGATCAAATCACGCAGACCAAAAACCGCACGAACTGGAAGGAGGAGAGTCAAAACCATTCCGAAACCAGAGAAAATCGCCCCGGCAACGAAGTAAGGTGGGAAAATTGTAGTATGCCAACCTGGCAAATTGGCCACAGCAAAGTCAAATGACACGATTGTATGAACCGAAAGAACGAGAGGAGTTGAAAGACCTGCAAGGAGAAGATAAGCCATCTCGAAATTACGCCAGTGATTATTTGCATTCCGCCAACCCATTGCAAAAAATCCATAAAAATATTTACGCCAAGTCTCGGTTGCACGATCACGGAGAACCGCCATATCTGGAATCATTCCCATGTACCAAAAGAGTATCGACACCGTTGCGTAAGTTGAAACCGCAAACACATCCCATTCAAGTGGACTCCGAAACTGTGGCCAAATTGCATTAGCATTAGGGATGGGAAAAAGCCACCAGGCAAACCAGACTCTTCCCACGTGGAAGAGTGGGAAAATACCTGCACACAAAACAGCGAACACCGTCATGGCTTCTGAAGCTCTATTAATAGATGTTCTCCATTTCTGTTTAAGTAGACAAAGTACTGCAGAAATTAGAGTTCCCGCGTGTCCAATACCGATCCAAAAAACGAAATTAACAATCGCCCAACCCCAATTGACAGGGTTGTTATTCCCCCAAACACCTACGCCGGTAGATACAAGGTAGACCAAACCCATTCCAGTAAAACTGGCAATGCAAAGGGCGGTAATGAAGCACCACCACCACCAAGTTGGAGTCTTTGATTCTACGATTCCACAAACCTTATCGGTAACCCATTTGTAATCCCGGTTGTTAAGAACCAAGGGAACATCTTTCCAAGGAGCGGGGTCGACCTTTTTCAAGATCTCGTGTTCTTCGACTTCTTTTACCTCAGACATTTTTAATGGTTTCCGTTCTGATCTCCATGATCCGAGGGATGTGCTTTGTCGTGGTATTCACGAGCAGAATGAGGTGATACAGCAAAATCTGGCATCCGTGGATTAGGGTTACGAACTTTTGCAAGAAAGGTGGTCCGAGGACGTGTGTTTAAATAACCAAGCACAGAGTAGTCTCTTGGATTATTTTTCAATTTACTGACCTCACTTTTCGGGTCACTTATGTCTCCAAATACAATCGCTTCGCTCGGACAAACTTGTTGACATGCCGTTTTGATAGTCCCGTCTGGTACTTTAAGATCAGATTTTTCAAGTTTTACACCTGCTCCATCCTTACCAGACTCGAGTTTAGCAGAGCGCTGAGCATTTACCTTGGTTCGAATCTTAGACTCCTGTATTCGTTGGACGCAGTAAGTGCATTTTTCCATAATTCCACGCATACGCACGGTAACATCAGGATTTTTCCCCATGTCCACAAGGGAATCATTTTCTTCTCCAATAGGCCCTTGATAGAGCTCATCAGTTTTGCGTTTATTCCAATCAAAAAAGTTAAAGCGGCGGACTTTATAAGGACAATTATTCGCACAATACCTCGTTCCAACGCATCGATTGTAAGCCATCGCGTTCAAACCTTCTTCGTCATGAACCGTCGCATTTACAGGGCAAACGGACTCACAAGGGGCCGTTTCACAATGCATACATGCTACGCCTTGGAAGGAAACTTGGACATCAGATGGAATCTCTGCTCCATCACGGGCAGTAGAGCTAAAATAGCGATCTAAACGAATCCAGTGCATTTCGCGACCACGAAGAACCTGATCTTTACCGACTACGGGAATGTTATTCTCGCTCTGACAGGCAACTACGCATGCACTACAACCAGTACACTGATTTAAATCAATGGTCATTCCCCATTGGTGGATACCAAAGACATCAGATTTTTCGTAAGTATGATCTGGATGCTCGTAAGCAGAATTTCCCCGAGGGGTGGAAGTCGCTTTTTCCTCAAGAGATTTATCTTGGTCTTTACCCCACATTGGCGGGGAATGAGACTCAGCGCCCATGCGATCAGCAAACTCCGGTTCAGAAATATATTCATCGGCGTTGGCCTCACGAACAATCGCCCGCCCCTCCATTGACCAATGTTCCTGAACATTTGCCAAAATTTGAAAGCGACCCGTTGGCTCCAATGATGCTCCCTTTAGAGTCAAGGAACCTGAACCATCCAACAAGGGGGTAGAGTCATAACCTGTACCCTGCCCTACTCGACCGACATGAGTACGCCCAAAACCAAGTGTTGCTACCACTGTATAGTCAGCTAGGCCAGGTTGTACATAAAGAGGCGCCTCGATCTTACGATCGCCCAGGTTAACAACTACGACCGGGGCTTTTTGTTTGCCACCATCAAATTGGGCCACATCTGGAGCAATCTGACCACTCTTGTTAAGCATTGTTGGTTTAGGCAGAAGACCTATACCTGCGTGCTTTGCCTCCAATTCCTTCGCCAGAACAGGACTGATTAGCAGGGCGTTATCCCAAGTAAGTTTGCTAATGGGATCCGGGCATTCCTGCATCCATCCATTATTGGAATACTGACCATCATGAGCATGGAAATCAGGGATAATAAGAACATCTAACTGATCAGCAGACAAGGTAGCCGGATTCGACTGTTTTGGTTTGATGGCAACAATCGCTGACTCGGGGTCAATATCTTTGGCTGTAACTGTTTTGTAGTCAAGGGAACCAAGCCGCAAAAAGTCGTCAAATTTCGTCCCAGATGAAAGGGTTTTGTGAAGATCTTTTACCCGAGAATAATCATCCGATTTATCGCCAATTAAGTGGGCAATTAAAGTTGTATCAGAAATGGTATCAAATAAAGGAGCAAGTAAAGGTTGCACAGGTACCGCAACAGAATTGTCCCAAGTCAAGCCAACATCCCAACTTTCAAGATAATGAGACTGACCCAGGTGGTGATCAGCAATCTGAGAGCTTTCATCAATGGATGAACCTAAGCGTACAACATACTTAAGTTTCTTGGAAAGTTCTTCCCAATTAATAAACCCCTTGGTTTGGTATACCGGGTTTCCACCAAGTATAATCAACCTCTCAATCTCACCATCATTTACAAGCTTGGCTAAAGAAGCAATAGAACCATCGGAATGACTCGTTTCTATGTAATCAATGGTTTGCCCAATTGAGCCGAGAGCTCGGTTCATGGCATAGGCAATTAGTTGTACCTCCTTGGGTAAATGAGAACCTGCAAGAACAACCGATTGTTTGGGTCGAGAGAGTAAATCGGCAACTGCTTCCGATGCCCATGCTTGATGTTCCTGCGCCCCAGTTCCAAGTTTTTTAAGATGATTAAGTAAGCCCTTATCAGCGGTTTTGGTTTTTGAAAGCAATTCAACAGCAACGAGACTTGCAAAAGCTGTCATAGCAGAAGAGTCAAGCCGTAGACGATGGTCAGCAACCCCGCCAGTACGGGAAAGGTCAGCCTCCACCACATAGAGACGGTTCATCTTCTTGGCATCACCTGGGTTGAGGACTTTGCGTCCGCCCATGAAAGACTTGGAATTTGCTAATTCGTTAGCCTCACGGTTACCAAGGAAATCGTTATCCAGGGAAAGAACTCGCTTCGCAGAGGCCAGTTTTGGAACTGCTCGCATTCCTAGTTTTGCACCCAATGCCTTACCGAGTTGACGCTCAGCAGAACAGAAGTCCACAACATCATGTTCAAAAAACTTAATTCCCTTGGACTTGGCCTTTTTGATTAAAGACTGACGAGTTAAGGAATGCGAATGATTCGCAAGCAAAGCAACCTTACCGTTAGAAACTTCATCAGTTAATGACTCGAGGATGGAAGATGTGGATACTTTTTTCCACCGATTCAAGCCACTCTTCAATGTTTGGCGGGCAAAGCTTCCCTGAGCCCGATCTGGATCGTACAAATCTAAAACACTAGCTTGTGAGTAAATATCAGTACTTCCACCATAAGGAAGATAAGAAGGATTACCTTCAACCTTAGTTGGTCGACCTTGATGACTTTCAACAATTAAAGGAATGTAGCCTCGGGCAGATGGCTGAGAGGTAGCGTAATATGCAGGCACTCCAGGGATTAATTCTTCTGGGCTTTTACCGTAAGGAAGAATTACATGCTCAGGTCGACGACAACCAGTCATGCCTAAACCCGCTAGACCAAAGGAGGCAGCCATTAACTTAACAAAACTGCGCCTTTGAACTCCATCTAGCATACTTGCACCTTCAGGAAACTCGCGAGAGACCCAATCTTCAAAACCTGGGGTTTCAGCCAAGCTGTCCAAACTTTTCCAATACTCTTTGCCCACAGGCAATTCCGGTGGATTATTTTCCATGATCATCGGTGGCACCCCGTACAACTGAGGGGTGGATGAACACCCCAATTATCTTTTAATTCTAGACCGGCATGGACTTGGGCAATGAGAGGATCCACTCCATCTTCGTCACTTACCTGCCAAGATAAATTAGTCACCTCATCCAATGGACGAAGGGCTTTTTCTGGGTTTCGGTGACAATCCAAACAAAAGGCCATGCTCAAGTGTTTGTCGTGATGGACTTCAACCATTTGATCGACACGCCCATGACATTCAACACAGCTGATCCCACGATTAACATGTATGGCGTGGTTAAAATATACATAGTCTGGAGCCTTGTGGATGCGAACCCAAGGAATGGCAGGACCAGCGTTAAGAATACCATCCTCATTTACATCTTCTCCGTCCGAAAGTTTGCCATCTTTATTTGAATCCTCTCCATAAAATGAAGCACGCACCGGCTCAAGCAATGGGGAATCTCCCTTGATATTTTGATGGCAGGACATACATACATTTGCTCCAGGAATGTTTGCGTGGGACGATTTATCCACACCAGTGTGGCAATAACGACAATCTAAGCCCAACTCACCTGCATGAAATTCATGGTTGTAAGAAACAGGTTGCGTAGGTTGGTAACCAACGCGGGTATACTTAGGAGTCGCGTAATAAGTGATGCCAGCTGTAACAACTGCACCCAAAATTCCCAACGATAAGATCAACTTAACCGGGATGGTGTTAGACCAGCGTGGGAAGATGTTTCTCATTGGGCGATTGAGGAGAGTGGGTTATGAGTAAGTGAACAGTTAAAATCAAAAAATCGGGCAAATATCTCTGCTATCGACTCATTGCCTCCGGTACAATATTAAAAAAGCTAACTACAACCTATTAAATTTACTTAATGCCTTTCATTAGGATTCTTTAGCATCGTTTAAGCACAAATTTTGTGTTGAAAGTAAATTTTCCCACTAAATAAAAATTTGAAACCTAAACCTAAAAGATCAGATATTGTAATTATCGGAGGAGGTTTATCCGGGATTTCTTCTGCAATAGCAGCATCTCGTGAAGGGGCTACAGTAGCTTTGGTTGAAAGACTTGACGAATGGGGAGGTAGTATTGGTGAATTTACTCAAATGCCAGTTGATTCTCCAAGCACCTCAAATGAAACTTTTTTTAGAGAGTCGGGGATATTTGAAGAAATTATCTCTCAGCTCAGAGTAAACAATCAAGAAGGTACTTATGCCGGGCAATCGCGGGCACTTACGACTCTATTAAAATCAGAACCAAAGATATCCACATTCCTAGGCTACCATTGTTTAGGCGCAACTCTTAGCACAGCTAAAGATAGAATCGAAACTTGCACCGCAATTAACCTACAGGAGGGGAATGAAGTACTGTTTCGTGCGAAGTACTTTATTGATGCATCAAACCGTGGTCACCTCGCAAAATTGGCAGGGGCTCCCGGGGAAACGGGTGTAGATTCAATACCGGATCCACAAGGTCACCATAAAACAATTTTTCGGTCCGCCGCCCTTGTAGAAATTGGTAAGAGCACGGAACCCACCCATTTCTGCTGTCCCAAATGGATAAACATAAAGTGGGAGAAAAACTCTATTTCGGCCCGCACTGCCTGGATGGAGTCACTAGATCGCAATCTTTGCGGCTTTCATCATCTGGAATGGATTTCTGAGGATTCGGCAACTCCAAATGCTTCAGAACTTTGCTGGTCTGCCTGGGACTACTTAAAAAACCGTTCACCGTTAAGAGATCTGGCTAAAAGACTACTAGTCAAGCGTGTCATCCCACTTCCTGCCCCCAACAATACTTTCCGTGGATCAGGAGATTATACCTTGACTAAAAAGGACTTACTCTCAGGTAGAGCACACTCTGATTCAGTTGCAGTGGGACGTTCCCCTTTGTGTGAAAATAATTCATTGATCTATTCCTCCACGGGTAAACTTGCCCTCCCCCAAGCCTTTGAAATTCCTCTCCGCTGCCTTTATTCCCAAAAGGTAAGGAATCTTTTATGGACTGGGGGACACGCATCTTGTGACGCGGTTACCTCCCTTAATCTTTCCCATCCTCCAACAGCCGCCCAAATGGGCATTGCCACTGGATTTTGTGCCACCCAATGTATAGCTCAAAAAAGATTACCGAGGACTTTGGCCAAGGAAGGTTACATAGAAAAAATCAGGGGGCAACTAGCCCAAATAAACCACCGTACGAGCATTTTGCCATTTGCAGACAAAGCAAACCTAGCCGTTCGAGGAACTGCACAAGCTTCAACCACTTGGTCTGCACGCAACATTGAAGAACTTCCTACCGAAGACGGTATTGAAACGACAGCTTGCCTGGTTCAATTCCCCATAATCACTGATAAACTGGAGACTGTTAGATTTCTCGTATCATGCCGTGGCCCTCAAAGCTTTGATGTTCGCTTGATGTCAGGTTCTAATGAAAATCAAAATATTCCAGGCACTTGCTTGGAGGTTGACTCCGTTAAAGTAGCCAAGCCTGGAAAGCAATGGATCGAATTTAATTTTAATACTCAATTACCTTCCCAAAGTTGGTATTTTATGGAAATTCGTTCTGTCCAAAATTTTTGTTTAATTGAAGCCCGTAACGCTCCGGTCGGTTTTAATGTTCAATACCCCCGAAAGTTGAGCCAGGTCGACGGAGAAAATCAGTATTCTAATTACTGTCCGATTCCCAATTACGATCCATCCCCACATAATTGTCCTGTTATGGAAATTATTCCGAATCAAAATATTTACCAAGCTAATGAAGTTATTACAGATTCGTCTCGTCCTTACAACACACCAGGACTTTGGATTTCGAGGCCCACCAATTTTTCCTATCCCGAGTTTATTGAGCTTAGTTGGACAACCCCGATATCTGTTTCAAGGATTGATTTATTTTTTGACCCTTCTTTTGGATACAACTCTTACCCGCACCCTCAGCCTACAAAATGTGGACCATCAATTTCCCTAATCAAAGATTATAAAATTTACTCAACCGACCAAAATGGAAAATCTAACTGCCTGATTGAAGTCCAGGAAAATCTTAGCGCCCACCGATCTCATCTATTTGAAGATCAACCAATAAAATCCATAGAATTGGAAATAATATCAACCCACGGACTTGACCGGGCACAGGTCTTTCGGATTGCCTTATATGAGTAAAATAAAATTTATGTGGCAAAGATTGATTGATTTTCTTTCCAATACAGCATTAATTAAAATTTAAATATGAAAGCCTTCGCTACAGTTTTAAGATTGTTGGCTACTTTTTCCCTAGCTGGCCTAGCTGGTGTTATTTGGTTAAAATGGGACAACTCCACATCTCAAAGCCATTCTTTTTTGGATGAGGTTGTCTCTGATGCCTACACCATCCTGCAATCTGAAAGAGATAAGCAATGGAGTGACATTGAAGAAAAGAAAAACTCTTTTTTCGAAATATTTGATGCCAATGACCCTGTGGGTCAAAATGATGAAAACCCTCTAGCTATTGCATCCGAGTCTCTTGATTCTGCAGAAAAAGGAATTTTCAAAAGTCCTGAGTACCGAGATAGTTTGCTAAACCTTAACCTTGAATACGGGGTAGATTCACTTACCTGGAATTCTGAATCGAAAAGCTGGCAACAAGATTCCAAGTTATCTCCACCCGCAAGCCTCCAAGATCCATTTTCTGACGACCCCAAGCAGGATATAAAAAAAGAAGACGGAACAATAATACGAGGAGTACCTCGAGCCAACCGCTTGAGAACAGTAATTGGTATGTTCTACAAGGAACGCGATAATAACATCAAAGAAATCTCCAAGCTTAGAAATATGACTGTAGAGAGGGATAAGGATTTAAGAACATTCCAAAATCTCCACGCTAAAGAGAAGGAGCGAAAGGAAGAACTTGAAGAGATCGAAGCAGAATTAACAGTTAAAGTTGCAGGACTCGAAGAGGACCTGAAAATAGAAAAAGAAGAACGTGAAGGAGAAAGGCAAGCGGCAGAAGAAAAAGAGTCTGAACTCAACCGTTTGGTCGCCAATTTAGAAGAGCAGAAACTTATTGTAGAGAAGGAAAATCAAGACTTTATTAATACATTAAGGAACGAACAAAAAGAACAACTTGCTGTGCTTCAGGATGAGGTTCGCAAAGCTGACGCAGAGGGCTACAAGCGAGGAATTGATGAAATGATTTCCAAGCAGCAAGGCGGTGAGGTTGAACAAACGGACGTGGAACTTTCAGTCAATCCTTTCCTACCAACAGAAGATGGACCACCAAAGTTATCACAATCTGAACTTATGCTCGCTGCACAAGCTAAGGAAATTAGTGAAAGTGGTGTACCGTCAACCGTAGGCAGAGTTGATGGTAAATCCGGGATGATTTTACTCCCACTGGGTAGCGAACGTGGCGTTTCTCTTGGCAATGTTTACACCTTATGGAAAGAAAATAAAAAAGCTGCCCGTATCCGCATCCAAAGCGTCAGCCAGGGGTACTCTCTTGCGTACTTACTACCACAGTTTGGGTCACCCCAAGACCTACGTCCAGGAGACAGTGTACATGTAGTACCAGAGATAGAAGAAACCCTTTGAGAATTTCTTATGAAAATTATCCTATTATCATTTTTTATCTTCCTTGTATCATCCATGACTGGTTGCTTCACTGCATCACCTGATGATTCAAAAATCCCTCAGAGTCGTCCTGCCAGTTGGGAATACAGTTTACCAGGTGGCTTCGATCGCGGCGGTTTTAATAGATAGTTCTCAAGCTTACCTATGAGTCCGGATCAAGAATTATCCGGTTGTCTCTTTATTGTTGCCACTCCGATTGGTAATCTTGGTGATTTAAGCCAAAGGGCAGCTCTTTCGATTGAAAATTCTGACATCATCGCATGTGAGGATACCCGGGTAACTGCCAAACTTTTACAGCATTTAAACCTTCGAATCCCCATGGTTTCATACCGTGAAGAAAATGAGAGGAAAAAATCTCAAGAAATTGCCCTAGATATCGAAAGCGGGAAAAAAGTAGCTTTATTATCAGATGCCGGATACCCGTGCATTAACGACCCAGGGTTTCGGTTGGTCAGAGAATGCCATGCCCGCAAGCTCAAGATTATTCCGATCCCTGGTCCTAATGCTGCCCTTACTGCCCTTGCTGCATCGGGACTCCCCACTCATCAGTTTGCCTTCATTGGTTTTTTACCCAAAAAAAGGGGACAAGTTCAGAAAACGATTGAGTCATGGAAAGATTTCGACGGATCAGTCGTTCTTTACGAATCAAAATACAAAATTGAAAAAACCTTGAATGCTATTTCTGAAATCCTAGGTTCCGATCGATTTATTTGCCTAGCTAGGGAGCTGACCAAATCATATGAGTCTATTTTATCTGGACCAGTTAATCAGGTAATTGAAGAACAGAGTCAATCTAGCGGCAAGGGCGAGTTCACTATAGTAATTGGTCCTTCAGGTTACTCTTTTGAATAAGCAAATATGAAAGTCGGTGTAATTGACCTTGGTTCAAACACTAGCAAATTACTTATTGCTCAAATAAAACCTTTTCCAGGCCAACAGAATTTCAAAATCCTGGAAGAGAAATCCCTTCCCTGTAGGATTTTCACACTAACGGAAAAAAAAGTTTTAAAAATCTCTCAAGAAGGGTCTACCCGCCTGGTAAGTTGCATAGATAAATTTCAAAACATATGCCAATCCCATCAAACCGATCACTTGATTGTTGTTGCAACCGAAGCCTTAAGAAAAGCCGAAAACTCACAAGAAGTTACCCTCTTTGTCGAACAACAAACTAGTCTGAAAATTCAAATTCTTTCAGGACAAGAAGAAGCAAAAGCCGTGGTTAAAGGGCTGCAAACCGACCCAATGATTAATGATCTTGCAGATTATTTCGCCTTGGATATCGGGGGTGGTAGCTTAGAAATAATGGAGGTTGAACAAAAAAGAGTATGTAACATACAAAGCCTACCACTCGGAGCGGTATCAGTGGCTTTAGCAAATTCTTCAAACCTCAACCTGCCCCTAACTCCTGAAACTCAACTTAAAACTAGAGGTTTCGTCCGGAACATAGTTCAAAAAGAATTCAAAATTTATTCTGCGAAAAGACCGCACCTAGTGGGCACTGGAGGTATACTAGTATTTTTACGCCAGATCTTAAATAATCCTGACGGATACATGAAAAACAGAAGCCTCAACCTTTCAGAAATTAAACAATTAGCGAAGGAGGTATGCAGCCTTTCTCTTAGTGATCGAGTCGGCCGATTTCCAAAACTACCCAGTGACCGGGCAGATGTATTTCCATTTGGACTAATTACGATCATTGAAACGATGGAATTCTTAGGTGCCCAGAGCATTACTCATTCTTTTCACAATTTACGCTACGGAATTGCTCAGGATTTCTTTGAGTCCATAGAAGCCTAGATATTACCTGCCCAATAAAAAGAAAGTGGATTTACTACATTTGGGTCAAAAGATTCAAAGCCGTAAGCCGCCAACTGTTGGGCAACTGAACTCCAAGATTCAGGCAACTCAATGGAAGCTATTTCTTGGGAAGGGTTAGCAGAAATCCAAAATTTTTCTTCTGTTTTTTTATGTTCCCAACCATAGCAAATTGCAGATTCTGAAAAAACAGGGAAAGAATGTAAGGTCCACTCATCCGAATGAGGGTACCTTGCTCGATGACCAGCTCTGGACAATCGAATTTCGATTAACTTCCGAACAAAGAGAGCTTCTTCCTCAAAAACTTGAAGGTTTTTATAATTTAATGCGTTTATATCACCGTTTAAATAGGTATTTCTAATACCTTGTTTATGTCTCAAAAAATCTTGTCCTGCACTAAGCATGGGTACACCAGGAGCTGCCATTAACATTCCCAAGGCTACCATCACTCGGCGAACGACCTCCTCAGGTAAAGAATCTCCCTCCCCCCAATCTCCCAGGTCCCGAAAACGGTCGACTAAAGCATAATCATCATGAGATTCCAAATAATTGAGAGACTGGTAAGACCTATGATTTTTATTTCCTGAATCATCATTCAAGAGGTTAATCGCTAGATCCTTCCCCGATTGGTTTTTAGCATACTTGAGCCATCCTTCTCTCGATGCATCGCTCCAAAGTGAATAGCCTGTCTTATTCATCTCCACGGGCAACCTTCCACGAAAACTCCATGGTTCAGCAAAAAGTAGAATTCCAGGTTTTATTTTCTTTAATTCATTTTCAATCTCAGTAAGCAATTCTAGGCCAAGCAATTCACCTAAATCAAAACGAAACCCGTCTACATCAAAAACTTCTACCCAATAAACTAAGCTGTCTATGATTAACTTTTTTACGGGTTCCGACTCACATCTTAAATCGTTTCCGCAACCGCTATGATTAGTCAAATCTCCACTACTGTCCGTTGAGCAATAAATTTCCCTGTCCAAATTGATTAGATGCTGAGGTATCCCTATGTGGTTATAAACTACATCCAAAACAACCGCCATATCGGCATCGTGAAAGGCATCGACCAATTGGCTAAACTCAGAAAGAGATGCGTCATTCTTGGAACTACTTGAATAAACGGATGCCGGAGAAAAGAAATTTACCGGCATATACCCCCAATGGTATTGTTCTTTTGTCCTGGCATCAAATTCATGAATAGGTTGAAGCTCCACAACATTTGCGCCGAGTTTTCGCAAGTAACAATCTTTGGAGGTTAGCCACTTAGCCAACCCCTTAAACCCTAACCTGTCCCCATCACTTAATGCACAAGGGGCATTAGCTAACAAATCCCGGATGTGTGCCTCAACCACTACAGCGTCCTCAATTGGAGGCGGATTGAAAGCCTTGCCCGGAGGCTTGGATTCTGGAAACAAGGCAAGCCCTGGTCCATTCCTACCCACCATTGCACGAGCATACGGGTCTACAATTTCTTTAGAAAATAAGTTACTTTGAGCATCTAATTGGGTTATAGAAAATTTATAAAGTACCCCCTTTAATGAAGCTTGCAAAGTTACAAACCAACTTCCGTCATCCTTAGGCAACATCGGTATTTTTTGAGAAATGCTATCAGCTGTTTTCTCAAATAATAAAAGTTCAATGCCCTCAGCCCGTGGAGCAAAGATTCGAAACGATGAATATTCTCCGTCAAAACTAAACCCGAAACTACCCTCCGGTCGGTAAGATATCCATTTTTCACTGCCTATGACTCCTCGGGGTTCAATAAGGTTAAATTCAACCAAATCCTTACCTGTTCTATTTTTATGAAACCAAGCATTACGAAATTTTCCCGCAGAAGTCGGAAAAGCAGGAAAGTTATCGTGCGGATCAATCCATCTACCCTTTTCGGTACAAAACTTAAATTCAAACTCTTTAAATTTACTCAAGGTTTCATCCTCGACCCAAAGTTGCATCCCTCCTTTAACAGGGGATAATTCCCACCGAGAAGAAAATTCCCAATCATTACAATCTCCCAAAAGAAAAAGTTTCTCTCCTTTTATACCATGAAAAGAAATTGATTGATCAGGAAAAAAAAACAACCACTTACTGTCGACCTTCACATAACCGCCAAAAGAAGCCCGTGTATAGGGCTCTGCAACCTTAAACCCATCTCCGATAATACCAGCTTCCGCCACGAGATCCTGAGGTAAAAGATCTCCTTCCCAATCTCTTTCCAAGGCGACCCACCCCAAACCTTTTGGCTCTACCCATGTTTTTCCTCCACCTTTATACCCCATCGCCTATCTCCTTACAGAGAAAGGTTCTGTGAATCCATCCAAAAACCTTTTGCTTGGACCCCGATCAATCATTATTGTTCGCCTTAGAGTGCAAAGATCACCGAAAGAAAGAATTCTTGTCGCCTTGTCTGGGGGGGTAGACAGTGCGGTTACCGCCGCTTTGCTTAAACAAGCCGGTCATGAAGTCGAAGCCGTTTATGTAAGAACCTGGGAACATGAAGATGATCTCCTGGGTAATTGTCCAGGAGCACAAGACCTTAGAGATGCTGAAACTGTAGCTTTACAGTTGGATGTTCCTTTTCATGTGGTCAATTTTATCGATTTCTACCAGCAAGAAGTAGTCAACCCAATGGTTCATGGCTATGCCGACGGCATAACTCCGAACCCAGATGTATTATGCAACCGACAGATGAAATTTGGCGCACTACTGGAGTACGCCCAAAAGCAATCATTTGAGGCATTGGCAACCGGACATTATTGCATCCGTAAAACAAACAAATCCGGTGAAGCAGAACTTTGGGAGGGGAAAGATAAAAACAAAGACCAATCTTATTTTCTTGCCCGCTTAAAATCGAGTCAGCTCATGTATTCCAGATTCCCTCTAGGTTCGCTGGAAAAGCCAGATGTGCGCAAACTGGCTCATGCCTTTTCATTACCTGTATCCCAAAAGAAGGATAGTCAGGGAATTTGTTTTTTAGGAAAAGTTAAAGTTCCTGAGTTCCTATCTCATTTCATCCAAGACAAAAACGGTGAAATTGTGGATACAAACGGCAAGGTACTTGGAAACCATCAAGGTTTACACCGCTATACTTTAGGACAAAGGAAAGGCATCGGGGTGCCATCCAACACCGATCATGAAAACTTTGTCGTAACCGGTAAAGATAAGGTAACAAATCAATTAATCGTAGCCTTTGATCGTCCAAATGAACCCACTCTATGGGCAAAGCGATTTGGATTGGAGCAGGTGGGCTTTCTTTGTCCCGGTTTTGAACATCAAACTGAAATCAACCTTCTAGGCAAAGCCCGCTACCGAGACCCATCCACACCGATCAGGCTAATTAAAAAAGCTAATGAAACTTGGTCCGTCGAATTCAAGGTCGCACAGCGTGCCCTAACCCCTGGTCAAATCCTTGCATTTTACCTAGGTGAGCAATTGATTGGCTCGGGTATTTATTCGCTTTCAAAATTTGGGCGAGCCGCCCTTTCATCTTGATTTGCCTGCCCTCCTCAAGATAAGAATATATTAAATTATGCGACTAAAACTCTCCAAAACAACCCGTAGCAAATTACCAATTGCTGAGGAACAAGCTCCGCTCAAAACAAAAGAGAATTTGGAAGAGTATCTCCAGGGTGCCATTTCCTTCTTACAAACCCAACAAATTGCCCTGGAAAAAACTATTTCCATTCTTGAAGAGATTGCACATCTTGCACCGACCATGAAAGCAGATGTAATTCGCAAGGTGAGCAAAGAGAAAGAAATTCAATCGCGCAAAAAACTTAAGGTGCTAAGAAAACAGCTTAAGGCACTGGCAACCCTTTCCTTCAACCAGCAACCTCTTTTTAGTTCGGACGATGCCGATACTTCCTTTCCTCTATTCGAAGGTGCCGGTGCTAACGCCCCTCAAATCAAACAGCCCTCCGCACCCCATTACTACAAGCCCATACAGAAAACCACACATGAAGTGAATTTGGATTTAGTTCACTCCTCCCTGCAAGCCATTCAAGAGATGCTCGGGCAAAACAATTCAACCACTCAGGATTTACAAACTAGTTTTACTGCCCTTGCCAGTGACCCTAAATCACAGGCAAAGCTTCAATTTTTCGAGGAAAGAGTAAAAACTTGGGTATCCGGAGTCATCGAGGGACAGGATGGTTTGTCAGTCCAAGCAAATATTTTAACTCAACGCGTTGACGGTTTAGTACGCGGTCTGCAACGCGGGCAATCAGAGTAAGGACATGAACGGGGAGCCCCCCTCACCGCAGAGCTCAACGCCAAGTCCCGGGCGGGCATTTTTGGGCATTCATTATGTTAAATGTGGCACTTACGGGCGGATTTACAAAAACAAAGATGGGACAGCTTACGTTGGGCATTGCCCGAAATGCATGCACCGATTACGGGTATTAATTGGACCAGAAGGAACAGGGAACAGGTTCTTCAAATGCTTTTGCCCTTAGTGTAGAAACTAACCAATCAATTTTTAAAAACTAAAGCTAAATCACTTTGATAATTGATCAAGCCCAAGCCTTTGGCGAGATTGGTTGATATCCAACCACCATGCGTCACTTGGAATAAGTTGGTATCTTTTGAGTTTGGAAACTGCTCCTTTTTCCAACTCAAGCCGGCTGACTTTGCCCAAAATAATTATAAAACCTTGGTTTATTGAACCTAAGCGCAATTCATATTCGTTTACCGCAAGAGCAAAACTTTTCTCTAAATTTGGCCAATCTGCTCGTTGAAACTCAATCAAGCCGTTTTTCCTTTTAATATTTATTACCTTTCCCAAGGTTTCTTTACCGGGAAGAAAGATATATCCCTCAGGCATATCTATGACAGTTTTTAATACTTCAAGCTTTGGAAAATTTGCCTGTCTTAAAGTTTGATCGATATTCTTGGTAAAATTAGGCGGATAAGTAATATTAATGTCAGAACCTTTAGAGGTTAAAAGACTTGGGCTGATCGTGATCTGATCTTCCATCTTTTCAATTTCATTTACCAACCTATCCTCTAAAATTAAGTTAGCTTTTTCATTAGCAGCAAATTGAGCAAGCTGCGTCCAGTTGTCATCCTTTAATGAATGCACCAATTGGTCAGAGACAATGAGCTCGTCTTTTTTATCTGAACTTAGTTGGGGAACAGACTCTAATTTCTCCATCCATCCCAAATAACCAGTTAAGCTCGCGAAAAAACCGGTGCAAAGAAAAACCATGAGAGTTTTGCCTTTTTGTTGAACATTCGATGGTCCATTCGATTTGATTGGTATAACTTGCTCTTCCTCAACTAATGCCCCTATGCCCTCGATCAATACTTCCTCATGGTCAGAAAGCTTCCATTCCTCCAGAACCCTCTTCTTTACGTCATCATTTAAAATGATTCCTCGGGGGTCAAACGATACATCAAAAACCTGTAAAGCAGACTCCATCCATCCGACCGCCTCCCCCATCAATATCTTCTCTTTTTGCCAATCCGGATGAAACCGGCATTTCCGCTCAACTTCCATAGCTTCATTCTCAGCTAGTAAACCGAGTAAATAATTGGCTATCTTTACATATCGCTCAATGCCTAGAGAGATTGGAATATTATTTTCAACCGAAAGAGCTTCTTCGCTTAATCGAATTGAAAATCCGATAACCAGTTCCCGAAAACATTCATTTGCGAAAATCGGCTTCTTTTGCAAGCTCTCAACAATTGCTTTGTCCTCACCACACAACAGGGCCTGAGCACGGGCAACTCGCATATCTTTTTTATTCTCATTTCGAACCTGCCCGCTAGGCTCAATAGTAAAAAGTTCAAGTTGTTTTTCTTTAAAAGAACTCTTCTTATTCTTTTCTTCCAAACAAAGGTTTTCCAGGTCCCCAAAAAATTTAGCACGACTTCTCTTCCCATCCCTAACAATTGTCAAGCGGAGTAGTGCCCGCTCCACTAATTCCTGAGCTAAGGTTTCGTCGCCCAAAAATAATTTGGCAAACCTCAACCCTTCGACGGTGGGTCCACTAAGAAAAATCAAGTCTTCTTCAATCCGACTAGTCATAGAATCAGAGATTTTTTTTCAGAACCGTACGAATCAACTGTCAAAGTTTGTATAATGCATTGAACCAATCCATTCGTGAAGGGCTTTTTACCTGAAGGATTTGTCCAAGATAGCTTTTTTGCCCAGTCTCTATATTTTTTTGGACAATCTCCTGCTGGCCAAGACATCCAAAGAGAAAAACCATTTTTTTGCTTTGATGCACAAAGTAAAGGCCATGCGGCATCAATCCATAAGGTATTTGCCTTTCCACGCCCAAAAACTTCGCCCAGTAATTGCCTGATCCAAATACCCGACAATTGAGAAACTTTAGGGCATTCTATTTCACTGCCTGTCTTATCTAGAGTTTGAAAAGCAAAGGTGTCCCAAAGCTTGGATAAATCCTCAATCCATTGCGGGCATGTTCTCCATAACTCAGCATACTGATGTATTCGGGTTAAGGGGTGATTTGCTGGACGGCAACCGCGGAGTTTCCAACCTCTCTGTGATCGATAAATAAGATCGAGGTCAACTTGACCGGACTTCCACAGATCGATCGAAAATTGTTGAGCAATCTTGGCCATTTGCGTCCTATTTCTCCTGTAACCGAGGATTTCTAAAAACCATTGATGACAAGCCATCTCCCACCCCTGTATAAGCAAACGGGAGTGAGCAAATCCCTTCTTTGACATCCATCGGGAACGAGCCCTTTCTTTGCAATCATCCAAACTAATACCTACCAGATTATTCAAAGCAAAATCGGCTAGGCTGTCGTGCCCGGACAAACGATTAAGTGCATGAGCCTCCGCATACTCT
>Ga0206130_10000809_pt1 | contig 49412 bp, 43 predicted proteins | sample Helgoland_Spring_9_FD_148637 | JGI IMG/M metagenome (GOLD analysis project Ga0206130, IMG submission 148637) | Pelagic subsurface seawater microbial communities from Kabeltonne, Helgoland, North Sea - Helgoland_Spring_Bloom_20160512_1 | ecosystem: Environmental > Aquatic > Marine > Epipelagic ...
AAATATTAATGGGATTTATAAAAAAAGATTACAAGCGCGTAGCAGAAGTTCACTTTGAGGCAGGGTATATATCCTCAGATCAAGATGTAGATTTATTTGCCCAAGCACTAAGATCGGTCGGAGAACCAATTTTTGGTCAAAACGCTGAGAATATATCCATGGCTAAACTTCTTTCACATTTGTTTGACGTCACTGAAAGATTTGGCATGGAAACACGAACAGAGCTTATTCTTCTACAACGCACAATGGTTGTTGTTGAAGGCGTTTCGAGATCATTAAATCCAGCCTCACTAGATATTTGGGAAGCAGCAAGACCTGAGGTTGAGAATTATATAAAAAATAATCTTGGGCCAAAGGCATTGATAAAAGATTTAATAAAAACAGCACAAACACTTTCACATTTTGGACCAAAACTACCAAACTTACTGGAAAATCTCTTAACCACTAATAACAACAACACAAACCAAAAAAAGAGTAATGTAAAAAGTAAACTTACTTGGGCTCTAATTGGAAGTGCTTCAACTACATTAATCATTATTATACTAAATCATTTTTAATAGATCTATTTCTGCAAATGCTGCTTTTTCATACTCTATGAACCCTTGCTCAGCTTTCCAAAAACAATACGCAGCCAGTCGCCAGTGATAAAGGGGACCAATTATATTATATCTGTTACGTAAATTAGAAGTTAAATTCATTAAGAAAGCTTCATGATCTTGCATAGAAAGTTTGCGTGGTCCATAAATTTCATGCATTCCAGGAGAAAGAAACATCATAATATCTACAATAGGGTCACCAATAGCAGGGCATTGCCAATCAATAAGTCGCAACCCATTATCGCCTAATATCAAATTACCTGGCACAACATCAGTATGTAATAATACAGGTTCAATATCTGAAATTAATACATCTGGACATATCTTGGTTAATTTATTTTTATGGAAACTATTTAGCGTGTTTATTATTTCCACCCCAGTTTGTTTAATGTCTGATGGCAAATTTGAAAGAATTCGCAATCCTTTTGGACATTTGTGATTGCGAATTCGAGTTAATAATTCTGATACAGCTTCTACATCGTGAGACCATGTCTCACCACTAATGAAATTATATAACAGGACTTCACCAAAAGGTGTTTTTAAGAACTTGTAAGGCTTTGGCGCAATATTAGAGCCCTCAAGCCAAAGTAGACATCTATACTCCGCTTCTGGGGTATTATTAAAAAGTGGATTAGTTTTTGTTTCTAAATACAGTTTACAAATTAAATCCTTTTCACCTATGAGCCGCCATACTTTATTTGTTTGCCCCCCAGTTTGAGCATGCCATACAGTTTTATTTGATATTACTCCCTGCATACTCAGATAATTTTGTAGTTGGTTCTTTATTTGATTGTCAAAATTCATCTTAAAATTTTACGCCAGTATTTTGTACATAACAAGGTTTTCATCTTTTCAAGATGTATTAGTTTAATTAGAATATAGATGTGGCTCTGTGGCTCAACTGGATAGAGCAGCCCCCTCCTAAGGGGCAGGTTGGTGGTTCGAATCCACCCAGGGTCACCATTAATTTTCTCTAGTATTACTAATTAATATCATGTTAATACTAAAAAATATTAAATTTGGTAGTTGCCTGTGTATAAGTTTCTTTATAATTTTGTTTTTATCTTTACATCTTTATTAAATACACAACCAGTATTTTCTCAAGATACTAAACTAAAAATGAGCGTTGATACTTCTTTCATTTCGGAAAATACTTTAGGGTTTTACAATAGTTTAAGAGCTCAAAATAAAAGTAATATTAACTTTAATCTTGAATACTCTAAAAGACATTTGTCATCACAATTATCTCTTAATTTTGATGATCATGATAAACTTAACTTCGATAACTCATATGTTAATTATGAGAGAGAAATAGCAAGCTTTAATATTGGAAAAGTTAACCGTATCTGGTCCTTTTCAAAAAAATCATCTCTTATTTTATCCTCAAATAGTAGACCACTAGAAGCTTTTTCTCTAAGGTTAGAGGATAAATTAAATATCTACTGGTTGCCTCCAACAGCAAATTGGTCGGTTGAGATTATTAATGGCTCTACTAAAAACTCACTAAATGGTAAGAATTCAATGCTTTCTGGCGCAAGAGTTATTATTGCCCCATCTGAGAAATTAAAGTTTGAATTTTTACAAACAGGACAATGGGGTGATCAAAATGATAAGTTTTACTCGCTTAATTTTGATGCTTTATTATTAGGGAATACAAATGAGGGGCACAATTCCCAAATTAATAAGATGGCCGGTTTTGGAATATCATATTCAATGCCTTTAAATAAAAATACCTATCGTTTTTATGGTCAAACGATAGGCGAGGATGAAGCTGGCAATTTACCGTCATGTTTTGCATGGATGACAGGCCTTGAGTTGACAGCCCCAGCAATTAAATTTCCAACAACTTTGACAATCGAAGCTGTTGATACACGTGTAAAAAGAAGTACTCATGGATTCTGTGGACCAAATACTATGTATAATAATGGCACCTATGATTACATCAATTATGACACTGTTTTAGGTGTACCAATAGATACTGAAGGTACTTCTTTAGAACTTTTTGGGAAGTCCCAAGTAAATAATAATTTAAGCATCAACTATTCAACAACGTTTCTTTCAATCAATGAAAAAAATTATCCAAATCATCGTTTATCGTCAAAACGTAGCTCAGGAATGATAACATCTTTGGGAATTTATTGGGAAAAAGATAGTTTTAATTTGGGTGGAAAGATTAGTTACCAAAACGTACCTTTAGATAAAACAAATATATCAAATAATACAATATTTAGTTTACGATCGTCAGTTAAGTTTTAAATATTTATCATATCAATTAAAAAAAGTATCATATATAAATTGTATGATTATTTTACTTACCCAAACCACATATTATAGTGACTATTGTAATAACAATAATTTTTAATTCAATAATATAACCTACATTATGTATATAATAATTATCTACAGATGCTTTTTTTGCAGTTGCCTCCAAACCTTCAGCGTATCCCAATCTAATTTGTGATAAACCAGTAATACCAGGACGAATAATATGCCGTTCTCGATACCCTTTAACATCTTTCAAGAACTCTAAAGCATGTATGTAATAATCTGGTCTTGGCCCAATTAAACTCATCTCGCCTTTTAAAACATTTAAAACTTGAGGCAATTCATCAATACGGCTTTTACGTAAAATTTTACCAAAAGATGTAATTCTATTCTTTTCAATCGGCTCATAATGTTTTCGGGTAATCTCTTTAACAGGTACCATAGAGCGAAATTTAATTGCAGGAAAAGAAACACAATCCTTACCCATACGCTCCTGAATAAAAAACAAACTTCCTGGGTTAAAAAAATAATTAACAAATAGTAAAATTATTGAAACAATAAAAAGTAAAGGAATCAGTAACAAGCATACAATTATATCAAATAGACGTTTGTTAATCCAAAACATTTTATGTCGAAATGTGCGATTAGAAATATTCATATACAAACCTATGATAAAAACTGAAGTATACTATATCAAAATGATATAACAAGTTAATTATAGTTCAAGTATTTTTTCCAAATCTTATCTAAGTTTTTTTTCCTAAAACTCTTCAAACTTAATTTTTTTAAGCCAAATATACTTTCTTTTGAAGCTATTATTATATTTGATCCAAAATTTCTCTTATTTAGAGTATTTTCAAGTTTCAGATTAAAAAACATATTCATGTTAGAACTATTTGTTATTTGATCCAAACCTACTTCAAATTTTATGTTTTCATCCCCAAAAGTAGCATAGATCTCTGATTTTACTTTTTTACTTTGTTCATGGACACCTAAAGTAAGATCAAATTGGTTTGCTATATCAAACCAAGTATTTCCAATACCCACATTTATATGATCTGACTTATATTCATGATTTATATTTCCAAAAATTTCTGACTTTTCATTGTTAAAAAGTTTTACAAATTTTGCTTTTAATACTGCATAATCATCATTAGCCTGTTCAATGCCAAAATTTCCAAGAGCATTTTGTGATAAAATAACATCCTTATTTAAGTTTAATCCAAAAGATATTTTTTCTCTGTTTTTTAAAAAAAATCCTGCATTAATATTTGATAAAATACTTTGGCTTAATGTTAAGTATGAAGAATTTTCTGATATAAATATATCAATATTTTTAGAATTATTTGGCTTAGATTTCAGTCCATTGTCAATTTTTTCACTTAAATAAAAAAGGTCAGATGCATCTGCATGTTTTTTTGATATATAAAATGCATCCCTTGTAATTGAAAAACTATATCTACTTTTTCCTTTAATTTTTGGTGTCAAAATTACATTTTTTTTTTGAGGATTTTGTAGGAAAAATTGGTCAATATTTTCTACAGAAAAATTGCTTAAATCATTTGAGCTATGGTTTATTTCATTTGCAGTAACAAATATAGGCATCAACAATAATTTTATCAAAATAAAATATTTTATAAATATCCTAATTAACATTATTTATTGCTAATATTGACGTCGCGATATTACCCATAACTCGTGAAATAATATCTGTTAATCCTAATATAGACAATTTATCTATTTTGGGTGGTACAACAACGACAGAACCAACTGGAATAACTGTATTATTATCTACCAAGCGACTTTCTCCGTTTGGTAATAATAGATAAGCTTTTCGAATATCTGCCATTTTAGTTAAACCACCCGCAGAACGTATATAATCTTTATAAGTCTTATTTTGGCTATAACTTGCAACAGTCGTTCTTTGAACAGCACCAATCACGGACACATGTGATGGCCTCTTAGGAAGCATCAATTTATCACCGTCCTGTAAAAAAAGGTTATTATTAATATCCATTATGTTTATTGTCATTCTACCTTTTGTTGGCAAAGTTCTTAATTGTTGCGCAAAACCTAAAACTGCTGTTATTTGCTCACCAACCCCATCGATATCGGATTGTGCCAATGTAAGAACAGAAGCCTCTAATTGGCCTGCTAAGATGTTATTAGATTCTTTTTCTTGAGCTCGGATTGATTTTCTCTCTAGAACAGCGCCTAATGGATAAGCTGTGTCTGCTAAACCTCCAGCTCGTTCTATTACTGCTTGTAAAGACTCTTTTCTAGAAAAAGGGTAATTGCCAGGAACCATAAATTCTCCTGATAAATTAATAAACCCATTTATGGCTTCGTTTATTGCTCTTGGTACAGTTACATAAAACTCACCTGAAAGAATAGTTTCATTCGTCGTCAAGCTATCTAGTTCGAAAATTTCAGGCTCTGATATAAATAATATATCATTTTCTTTTATCGATTTTGTGACTACAAGACTTGAAGATGCTTTTGAATTTAATACAACTGCTACGTCAATTAAGTCTTTCAATCTCGTTCTATCGGCTAACGGATAAGTTCCAGGAAACATAACTGCCCCATTAATAACTCGAAGTTTTGAAGCCATGGATTCTGAAACATATTCTAGAGAACTATTCAATTGACTGAATCCATCATCTATATCTTCATTTCTAATATTTCTTGTAATCTTATTATTAATTTGATCTGAGCTTTCAGCCTCAATAGTGTCTTCTGCAAGCTCAGGGCTTCTATTTTCATTAATACTTTTTTTGTAAGTATCATCTTTTAAGAGATCTTCTTCATCACTAATATTTAAAAAATTATCTCTGATATATTTTTCAGAAAACATATAAACTACATTAGACTCATACGCGATTATATTTTCTGATTCAGAAAAAAGTGTGTCGGCATCGTAAGAAAGTAAACTCCATGTATTATTATTAATTTGTTTAGTACTTAAACCAGTATATAATTTATAAAAATTACCTGAATTTGTTATGTTTTTGAATATTTTTTGTTTTGAAAAAGCAAAGTTTGGAGCTAGAAGTAAATTTAACTTTCCGTCATAATAAACCTTTACTGCGTCACTTTCCTTTACATCATTCATTAAAGCTGAAGAACCCGCAAAGTCGTAAGAATTTATTATTTCGCGATACATAACTTGGCTGACCAAATTAATGGTATCGTTTTGTTGAATTTTAAATTCATTGTTTATATTTTTTATTTTTACTTGTGAATCTTTATCCTTATTTTGGACCATTACGAATTCGTTTTGTAAATCAGGCAATCTACCTTTTAATTTATCTAATATACTAGAAGAAGTCATGCCTTCTGAGAAAGGTAGAATTGAAAATAATTCTCCATTTAAACTAATTTTTATTATATTCGATTTTTGAAGTAATTTTTTAGAATATTCTATATCCTGCAGATACTGTAATTTATTATTATCTACTTCTTGACGTAATTTTAATACCTCTAAATTTATATCTTCAGCTGCTGTTTCATCTGTTTGTTCCGTTTCAACAATATCTTGAATTATTCCATCTTCTTCCCCACGGAGCAGTTGGCTGAAGAACTTATCCTCAAAAATAAATAATCTATCACCTTTTGCTAATTTTTGATGAAAATTATTTGGATTATTGTGTTCTTGCATTGCTAGTTTGAGATCAAACGCCTTAACCCCATTTTTGTTATTTAACAGGACTAAATCATACACAGTTTTTGCACTTGGAGTGTAAAATTTCCTAAAAGATTCATAGAATCCCCTATCTTGATCAATGGGAATGTAAGCAATTCTCACACCATCAAGGTACAATTCTGCTATATTTAACTCAATAAACTTAGAAACCAGTGGATCATTTGATTTATTAGGATCTGAAACAACCAGTTCTAAATATTGCTCTCTTGTAAATAATCGCAAATCTGATCCAGAAGGTACGGTAATGCTATCATCCGCTAAAGCGTCTTCCAGATTTATAGCTTGAACTTCTTTTCCAACAATTAATGCAAACGGTGTGTATATATTATTATCTATAAAATAACCGTCTTCATTTAGTATTGATCCACCTTTAAGAATTTCTGAAATGTTATAAAGCTTTCGCTTTTGGGTCATTGGGACGTATGCAACTCTTTCATCGCCAAGATAAATTTCTGTCACATTTGACTTAGCAAGTCTAGAAGTAAGAGGATCAAATGATCTTCTAGGATCTGAAGCAACCAATCCTAAATATTCCTCTTTTGTAAATAATCGTAAATCCGATCCAATAGGTAAGGTAATGCTATCATCCACAAGAGCTTCATCTAGATTTATAGCCTGAACTTCTTTTCCAACAATTAATGCAAACGGTGTGTATGCATCTAAACTCAATACTGCAGAATTTTTTAATACTTCTTTTATACTTAATGGTATGTTGGTTTTTATCTCAAAATCTTTCAAAACAGCTCCAGAGATTTTTGATATATTTAAATCGCGGGTTTCAATAAAATCTATCTGGAGTGCTTCGCCTTCTTTAAGAATTTCATTTTTATCTGCCAACCTTGTTGCTATTTGACCACTTGAATCAAAATAAGATATTTTCAATTCAGCTCCAGAAGGCAAAAAGGAGGTTCCAGTAATATTTAATAAATTTCTTATTGATATTTCAGATTTATCATTTGGTAATTCATATATTCCAGGATTATTTACTAACCCAGATACTGCAACTGCAGGCCCCTTAAATGGAACAAATATACGTGCACCATTTTTTATAAGTGGATCAGTTTTTGGTAAAGGATTTTGTAAGAAATTATAAAAGTCTACGGTTTGTGTTGCCTCACCAATTTGACTTAGTGAAATATTTCGTAATGAACCACTATCAGAAATACCTCCCGAATATGCAATAACTCTACTCAGTGGTGTATATGCTGGAACAGCAATTGTTCTTGGAGATTTTACATTACCAGAAACCTGCACTGTTACTAATCTAGCACTATTTAGCCTAACAAAGACTTCAGCTGATGCATCATCCAATAAAATTTTATCAAGAATTAATTTACTAACTTGATTTAAGTTTAAATTATTAACATTCAAAGGATATACATTTTCAAGCGTAATAGTTCCATCATTCATAACCTGATAGTTTTCGTTAGATGGACTCAATCCAGTTAATGTAATCTGAATTGTATCCCCAGGAGCCAATTGGTAATTTTTTCCAATAGTATTGAAAAAAAGCAAATCATCATCTTCTGGTTTGTTAAATTCTTTTGATCCATAAATATTCAAATCTTTCCCAATGAGCGCATAAAAATATCTCATTAACATGGATTTTTCATTTACTAATCTTTTATCTATACCTTGAGATAAATCTATCTGAAGATTATTATCTGTATTTGCTACACTTTGATTTTCAGAAATCAGCTTTTGCTCAAAATTGATTTTGTCTTTTTGTGGAATATTATTTACTATTGACGGATTTTCAATCAATAGTTTTTGAAGATTTGCATCATTAATTGATTGAGCAAAGCTTGGTTGCCCTAAAAAAAATAAGATAAAAATAAATAAATTTCTCAAAACTAGAATATTCATTAATTTACTTTCTTTATTGCATGTCGCATTAATACGAGGGCTGTACCAAGAAATAGTCCCAATATTAATGAAAGTGCTAAGATTAATTTAGGCTTTGGTGCTGTTGGATGTAGACTTATTGTAGGGTTTATATATGGCTCTGCAATAAAATATTTTCCCTTTGACGCAAACATTAGCTTTTGCTCTTCTGTACTTATAAGCTCTGCTAAAGCTTCCCGGTGCTCTCGTGAGCGCGCGGTACGAAGCTTTTCTTTGTAAAAGGCTAACGGCTCAATTGAAAAGTCGACATATCGCTGCCTCATAATTTTATCGCTCGCTTTGGTCGCTTCAATGATAAGTGATAACATCAATTCAGGTTTTGATGTTTCACTTGTAAATTTTAAAAATCCAGTATCTTTATTTTTGCCTATTTGAATATTTTTATTAATAAAAATAGCCAGTCTCATTGGATTAGGAGGCATATAATTTTCGTTTATATTTCCAGTTAATAATTTCTTAGCATCACTAACTAAAATCTGAATTTTACTTTTTGGTGGTTTTGAATAATGATTAAGTGTCTCATCCCATTCAGATCTAAATATATCTCTAATGATTTTTTTATTTTCAAAGATTATTTCTGAAACTTCTTGCGCAGTTATGAGTTCTTTAAATATATTAAAATCATTGTTTGAACTAGTTGGTAATTGAATACCCGCAAGTGATGCGAAACCACCCAACCCAGAGAATGATGGGGTATTTTTTGTTTCACCAACAGGTTTTAGATTATATTCAACAGAATATTTTCTTTCTGCAGATTGAAGGTAAAAAGATGCAAGAAAAACAGATATAATCGAGATAAGAATTATATAAATTTTGCCACCCCAAAGCGTAAAGAATAAATTCCTTAAATCAATGTCATCGTTTAATTCACTATTTTGGTTCATAAGTATAAATTCAATTTCTAAGCTTGTTAATTGATAACTATTAAATCATATAAAGAAAAGTATAATTTAAATTATACAAACAGCTATCTTTCACTGTATGCCCTATTTGAAACTTATTAATTCTACAAACAAATTGTTTGTGCCATTCTTAATATTATCATCAAACTTTATATATAAATAACTTTAATCAAATTTATAATTTATGGCTATATGCTTAATAGCCTCAACATATCCTTGAATATTACCACAATCAAAACGTTTACCATTTAAAAGTACTGTCTCAATCCTATTATTTTCTGCCTGGACGTTTATAGAATCCGCAAGCTGAATTTCACCTCCGATACCAATTGACTGATTTCTTAATATATCAAAAATATCAGGTGTGAGAACATATCTACCAATACTGGCTAGGTTTGAAGGTGCATTTTCAAAGTTTGGTTTCTCTATTATACCTGAGACCAATCCTGTTTTATTATTCAGCACAATGACACCATATTTTGATATATCAGGACCTTCAACTTTCATGACACTAAGTTGTGACTTACCAGTTTTTTCATATCCATTGATAAGATCTGACGTAATACCGTTACCACTGTATGTCAAAAAATCATCAGCTAAGAGTAATGCAAACGGCTCATTACCCACAACTCGCTCAGCGCAAAGAACTGCATGGCCAAGCCCTAATTGTTCTTTTTGCCTAACAAAAATACACTCTATACCTTCTGGTAAAATATTTTTTACCATGTCAGCCATTTCATTTTTACCTTTTGAACGCAAAGCCATTTCAAGTTCATTATTACCATCAAAGTGGTCTTCAATTGCACGTTTGTTACGGCCAGTAATGAATATTAATGTATCTAAGCCTGCAGCAATAGCTTCTTCAGCAGCATATTGTATAAGTGGCTTATCTATTATGGGTAAAAGCTCTTTAGGCATTGCCTTGGTCGCAGGCAAAAACCTTGTAGCTAATCCTGCTACTGGAAATACAGCTTTTCGAACCTTCGGTTTCATTTTAATTAATCCTTTACTTAAGAAGTAACCTTGTTAATAAAATTAAATATTTTCTATAATAATTACCATACGTATTAAGCAAATTGTTAATAATTTTAATTACACATATATTTAGCATCTTGGAAGCCACAAGCCCCTGTTCATTCAAATGCTTCCAGTTGGCTGGAGATATCCAACTTAATAGGTAAGCATGCGCACTGCGTGCCGCACAGGTAGACGCTGGGAATGCGTAAATGTCTCGACATCCCCCTCACCGTCGTCGTGACAGCCATCCTAACTGCCGCTATGCTCTGGCCACTTGATGCGCCACCCCCAGCGCCGGAGGGGAGTGGGTGCACTTGACTGCTTTCGCAGCTCTCGCCTTCCCGCTGGCCCGCACTCGCCAGTTCGGGGTAATGCCCGTTCTAATCGGTTCGATCGCCTTTGGCGCCATTATTGTGCTAATATAGCTCACCTTCAACCGCAGCGCAGAGTTGAGTGACTGGGTCGCTGTGCGCTCGGGCGCTTATCAGAATTGGCCTTGGCTTGGCGTTTAGGCGGCACCAGTTTTAAGGGGCGCGTGTCCCCAATCTACTCAGCAATTATTTTTATTACGCCCTACTGCATGTGGTTATGAGAAGGATATGATGTCAATTCTCCACTGGTTTTGGACGGCTATTCATTTGGGGAATTGTGAAACGAAATAGTCATGTAAATTGCAAACGTGCCGGCCATCTAATTTTTTAAAAAAATCACCTGGTTTAGAGGAAAATACGTAGCCCAACTGATCATGCATGCCATTTTTTATTGCGACGAACACAAGATGATCATTTGCTTTAACACTTAACTTTTCATCTACAACCATAATTGTATTTTTGACTATTGCCTCTGAGTGTGTGAGCGTTACGAAGAGCGACGTATCTTTTTGTTCAATACTACCAAAAATAATTGTATTATTAATCGTAATCTTGGCAAGTATGTTCGCTGCTTCTGAGGCGTCGTTAGCAGTTGTAAATTTAATAGAGAAGTCGCGGGTCATTCTTGGATAGACTTTGAATTCCACATCTAATATTTGCTCTAGAAATACTCGATGATCCCTTAACCGATAATAATATGTATTTTCAGAGTACGGAATTTGCCTTAGGCCTGTAGCGATAACTAATTCTTCATTTTTACTAATTTTAGAAATATTACTTAATATTTTCTCATACACATCCAATGCATCTACAAATGGGTCATCTTTAACATCGCAATACCAATCTGGATTTGATAAAGGCCCATCATAGTATTTAGAATTAAAAAAATAATGGTGCTGGATATGGGCAAACGCATTTAGAAAAATTACACTAAAATCAGGTCGCGTATTTTTATGAGATCGTTTAAAAATATCGCTTAATAAAAGGTCTAAAAATAATGCTTTACACCACTTATTTTTCCGAGATTTAAAAGCAAGCCTGGCGTAGCTTAGCCAATTAGATACTGTAGTTTTAAAAACTAAAGCATATAATAAAACTAAAATAGATTTTAAGGTAATTTTTCCTTTAGAATTATCATTTACAACTTGTACAAGAACTTTGTGAATTAGATTGGAAAATTTTGAATTGTCTGGTTCGGTCTGTGTCCATGGGTCTGGAATAAAAAAAGCTGGGCGTCTCAATAGGTTTTGGGTATTCATTGGTGAGACCGCGCCAACTGTATAACCACTATTTTCAATTTTTTCAAAAACTTGTTTATGGTCAAAATTTGTTATGTCGCCCAAATGAAAAACTTTGTGATCAGAAAATTCCAAGCCTGTATGAACTGAGACCCACTGTATCCAAGGTTCAAGTAAATTGTATTGCGGTTCGCTGTTGGTATGAACTCCTTCATAATTTATAATTTTTCTGATAGTGGGCCATTTGTTTCTCTCAGTATCAGCATAAATATATTTTTGAATTAATTCAAAGTTTGCTTCGTTAAGTTCAACTAGTAACATTGCCTATACCTCTAATTTTTATTAAAATGGTCGACCAAGATGGGTAAAAGTGAAGATTAGATACAACAAATTTATTTTTTTGTATACTCCAATTCCTTGAAATACTGCAAAATTTGTTGACGTTTTGGTTGTGATGGATTCAGACTTTGTGATGATCCGCCCAAATTTCTTATCCGCCGCCAATCGACTTGCACTTGGGCTGTGTTTGCGTCGCCACTGTGAAGAGTACGGGACCGCAATTTGTGCAAATGCAATTTTACTTTTAGACAAAAGTAAATCCCACGCGGAGTTTTTGTGCCTCAATGATGATACGATCCGTGGTTGCTACAAGGTCTTTCTACATGAGGGTTGGGATACTCTTGCGCGTGACAGCTGGCAGGGCGGAAAGTCACACTAAACCCTGGATCAGGAAAAAAGCTGAGCGCGTGGCTTGAAGACCACTTTTGCCACTCAGAGGAAGAGATTAGGACTTTTATTACGGCCAAATATGGGTTGGATAATTATTATTCGGGATGCCTAAAAATGCTAGGTCGTCTAGGCTTTAAATACCGCAAGTCAAAAGCCCTGCCACATATCGCCGATTAAGGTACACAATATGAGTTTATAGTCTTCTATCAAGACTTGATGACTAAGCTGCCCGCCGATAAGGCTATATATTTTGCTGATGAGCAACGCCTGACAAGACTAACTTTGGGCTGAGTCCGTAAGGGCTCTAATCCGGAGATCAGACTACACAAATCAGCGTAATAATTTATTCCGTATCGGACAACTCATTGTAAATTGTCATATGCTGATTAATCACCTTATCAATATTAAAGGTATCTGCTGCCCAAATAGCACCTTGTTCACCTAAATTTCTGCATACATCGGGATTACTATAAAGCGTAAACATTGCATTGGCCAAAGCAATAGGATCATTTAATGGAACGATGAGCCCTGTCTTTTGATGCAGTACAGCCTCTCGGCATCCAATCGCGTCAGTGGTTACAACAGTAGCGCCGCATGCAGCGGCCTCTAATAGTACTTTTGGCATTCCTTCACGATGAGACGGTAGAACCACTATGTCACTATTTTGAAACATAACAGAAGTGTCATTAATTTCTCCTACTACTTCTAAAAAGGTTTCATCACAATAGTGAGCCAATTCAGAAAAAGAAATTGATGAAGGATTGGTGGGATCGGGAGATCCAGCAAGAATTGCTCGAATCTTTGCGTGTTTTGGAAGCAATTGGCTATGGAGAATTGTGATCGCATCTAGAAAATCCCAGACACCTTTATCTGCTAATAGTCGGCTTGCCATCACGATTGTAAAAACATCAGACTCTTTTTTTTGTGGGAAATATTTTTGTAAATCTACTCCAGATCCTTGTATCAGGTTTATATCTGTAGCACTAGCTCCTAATGAAGCGACCTGTCTCCAGTCATCGTTATTTTGTACTATTACTTTAATATTGGGGTGCCTAAAGACAATCGAATATATGGTCCTCACTATTCGTTGCTTCAGGCGTGCAAATTTTTTTTTCTGAACAAATAAACTTCCAAATCCAGAGATGGCAAAAATCACAGAATTTATTTTTAAAATTCTAGCTATTATGCCACCTATAATGATCGGTTTTATTGTTACCAAATGCAAGATTTCGGGTTTTATCATTCTGATTAAGGTCACACATTCCCAGAAAGAAAAAATTAAATCAAAGAGCTTAAAGCCTCCGCGGCTCAATTTGATTGGATGTACAATAATTCCATGACTCTGCATTTCTTTTAACTTGTCAGTAATTAAGGTCATGACGTGAACTTCATAGCCATTCTCTATCGCTGCACTGGCAATTGCTATCCGATGGCTAATAAAAAACCAATCCACGTTCGCAAAAAATAATATTTTTTTTTTCAATTTCTGAACCTCCATTCAGATTTAGAGATTACATGCCCATGCTGACATTTATCTTGAATTTTTTCATACCATTGTTCCATGGTTACCTCTACAAATTATTATTTCAGATAAGATCATATCCACAAACCTGTCAAAAAAACAGGACCACGTCATAGCCATGATTTAATAAGTGATCATTATTTTTTTAATAACATTCTAATGAATGGGCTATAAATTATAAAAAACATAGCCAAACAAATAATAATTACTAAGTTTTCTAATATCATATTGCTTCCTAGATTTTTCCCTACCAGCCTTGGCTTTGAAAGCACATAAGCACCTAAGCCTAGGTGAGAAAGGAACTCAATATTTATCAAGTCCCACTTTAACTCTATCAAATTTTTGCTGTAGAAGTTTAAATATGAGACAGAATGGGTGCGTTCGACAGATAACTGTTGCTCAGCATAATCTAGCTGTTGTAAAATTTCCGCAGTTTCTTTTCGAATGTATTGATCAAAAACTTGTACCAACCACAAGTCAAACAACGCCAAATCAAATTCAGGATTTGCGGAAATTATCGTAAATCTTAATTTCTCATTTTCTAAGGAAAACGTGAATCTTGATTTAAGATACGCCTTAAGTTTAGTCATTCTATTTTCAGCACTATTTGGCTCAAATGCCCCCACTAAAATATGTTTTATTAAGGTCAACAGGCCAGGTTTTACCTCAATATTATTAAAATAAGCATCAAGCATTTTTTCATTCAAAAGAGCTGATAAAACCGTATCATCATAAAAATTATGAGTGAAATCTCTTAAATTTAGATACTTAGAACTTTCACTGCTCCGCTTGTCAGTTGGTACCACACCATATGCAAAATCTTCATATATATTTGGCTTTAACAAAGTCTGGTGGTACTTAAATAAATTAGGTTTTTCCTCTCGATAGACGCTTAGTAAAATAAAACCAATACAGCTAAGTAAAAAAAAATTTATTAGATGAGTATTCGAATTCTTAATGCGCCAAAAGTAAATCATTTTTCAATGCCACCATCTGTTCTTTTTTTCAAAAAATTATCCTGACATACCAGCTGTATATTAATCAACCTCACACCCATTCTGTACTCATGTATTTTGTTATTATACTCAACACCGTGTATGCGCACTTTTACACAAGATCTAAATAATGCGACAAGGTTACGGCATGTTTGCATCTGTTTCATATTTGTTCCATTGTAAAAGCATCAATAAGTTCCAAATTTTTGGTCCAAGATTAATTTTACCATTCTGATGAGATGTAAAATCTGATTTAATTTTCTCGACATCAAATATATGAGTGAACTTACTAAGTTCTTCGCTAATTAATGAAAAACTCCAATCACGTAATTCGGTTCTCAACCACAAGTCGATCGGAACACCAAAACCCATCTTCGGTCGGTCGAACAACTCTTTTGGCATTGATCTCTTTAAAACTTCGCGAAGCAAAATTTTTCCTTGACCACCACTCACTTTTTGGCCGATGGGTAATCCTAACCCAAATTTCACCAATGCTGGATCTAAGAACGGTGCGCGCACTTCAAGGCTATGAAACATTGACGCCCTGTCGACTTTCACCAGTATATCATTTTGTAAGTAGTCGTTAATATCATTGAAAATCATCTTATTCATTAAGTTTGCATCAGACTTCCATATAAGATTTATTTGTTTGGAATTTTCAATTGTATCCGAGTCATCATCTAAAAACCAATCATCTCCAGGCTGAACTGTTTTGACAATATTTTGATAGATTTCATAATCACTATTACTGCCAAGAAGCTTAATCATTTTTTCAACTTTGTCAGACGGGCGCGATAACTTATATTTATTAGGCAAAATAAAATTATGTTCTGACAATAAAATATCAATTAACCGCGATGGAGTGCTTTTTAGTATCTTAGCTAAAATCTGTTTGATGAGGTGAGGAGTGTTTTCAACAAAATCCGCCACATTTTTTGCGTGAATGTAACGAGTATAGCCACCAAACACTTCGTCACCACCATCCCCTGACAAACAGACCTTGGTGTTATCTGATGCAAAATCAGCCAACAACATCGTGGGTATTTGGGAAGCGTCTGCAAAGGGTTGATCGTAAGCCTTAGCTAGCATCGACACCATTTGCAACGCGTCTTTATTAGTCACATATTTCTCGTGGTGAGTAGTCCCAAGAAATTCTGCAATCTGCTTAGCATAGGGGGCCTCGTCATAACCAGGAGTATCAAACCCGATACTATATGTATGTATTTTTATATCCGACTTACGCGACATGCAGGCTGCAATTACGCTTGAGTCTATACCACCAGATAAAAAACAACCAACTTCTACGTCGGCCAACATTCTGCTGTCAACTGCATTTTCTATTAATTTTTCAGCCTCCTCTAAATGTGTTGGGGCTCGATCATTCGCATTGTTCTCGTAGGTATTTATGTCAGTTAATGTGTCATACCTAAAAACGGAAACAACCGCATTTTCAATGCATGAATATACCAAAGCCGTCGCAGGTTCGATTTGGAGAACATTTTTGTACACGGTGTATGGAGACTTGACATACCCAACAGTCATGAAATTTTTAACCGAAGACTTCGAAATAGCCAACTTCTCAGGTATTGCCGCATTTATTGCCCGCGTACTTGATGAATAGACAAAACGTCCTCCAGCGGCATAATAATATAATGGCTTCTCGCCAAGACGGTCTCTTGCAATGGTTATTTTTTGTGAAGCTTTATCATAAACCGCAAAGGCAAACATTCCATCAATTTTATTTAAAGTTTCCGGTACTCCGAAAGTTTCTATACACTTCAAAAGTGTTTCCGTGTCAGAGGTGCCACGCCAATCGTCAAACTGTGCCTCGAGCTGACTGCGGATGTGCAAATGGTTATATATCTCACCATTGAATGTAATGATATACTGCCCACATGCACTTTCCATTGGCTGAGAGCCAGAAGGTGTTGTGTCTATGATAGCGAGCCGCGTGTGAGCAGAAATGTATTTCCTATCAGGGCTGATGTATGAGGCATTTCCATCTGGTCCACGCCGAATTAAAATTTTTTCTATAATGCGAAGATCAACTAAGCTCTCGTTCTCACTCACCCGATTTGAGAACTGTCCAAAAATACCACACATTATACCTTGGTCCCCAACGCAACCCAGTGAGGCGCACGCTCCGAAAAAATAACGTCTTTAAATCCTGATTTGGATAGCATGTTGGTTATTTCCAGTTTTGTGAAGCGCTTTTCTAATTTAGTTCCAAACCGATCTAACGAGTCTGTCCGCATCACATAATAGGATTTATCTTTATAGTAATTGAGTGGAAAGTTATCTACCCTCAAACCAAGCCATGAAAATAACTTGGCGCAATTGGCAAGCGGCAGATAAACCGTTAGCGCAAAGATCTCTGCAATCATAGCGCGCAATTTAAATGGTAATGTTGATACTACAACTCTAATCATATCACTCAATTTCCAAATCGTGCGATATAACTTTCCACGATTATCAAACCGATAATAAAGATAGACGAGAAAATTGCCTTTTCTCTTAGTCAATTCTGAAATTTTTTGAATTGATTCTTCAGTGTCTGGTACGTGATGCAAAACACCAAGTGAGTAGATCAGATCAAATTTAATACCGGGCTCAAAACTATTAATAGAGCTATTGATAAACACAACGTTTGTGAACTGTCGTAAATTCTGCCTTGCAACGTCAAGCGCGGCTGAGCTTGGATCAATAACATATAATGTCTTTACTAGTGGTGCGATCAATTGAGCCCAACGTCCAGTTCCACAGCCAACATCCAAGACTACTGAGTTTTTAGTTAATGTGGATAAGTCCAAAATTGAAAAGTACTCATCTGCTATACTTTTTATTTCTTCAATACTGGTGTTTGTATATGAAAATTTTCCCCACTCTTGTCCAAATCCAAGTACCGTTTTTTCATCTATGTTAGAATTATTTTTCATTTTTTTTCCCAGAAGCCAAAATTTTTATATATTTATTCTTTGATTTAATTAAGCTGTAATTAGTTTCTATTCTCTGTTGCATTACGTTTTTTTTATCTAATAGTTCAGCTGAACCCAGCTTGAGTACGTTACTTACTTTTTCACTCATTTCTGATACATCACGTGTGTAGCATACTAAGTCATCGTCCGAAATGATCGATCTGCAATCTCCTACATCAAACGTAATACAAATTACTTTGTTTAACATCGCTTCCGCAACCACGTTTGGAAAACCTTCCTGAAATGAAGTTAATAATAAAACATCGCTATTTTCATAAGCTAGGCTTATGTCATCGACCAAGCCTAGGAAGGAAATACTATTTTTGAGATGGTAGTCGCCCAAATACTGCTTCAGACTGCTGTCATCAAAACCTGCTCCACAGATCAAGAACTTTATATCGTTATGAGCTATATCAATATCCGCGATGACCTCAAAAAGCGCGCGAATATCCTTAATCAAAGAATGCCGGCCGACATATAGAATAACTCGGTCGGTCTCAGAAATTCCATAACGGGATTTGAATTGTAAATTTTTCTCCGCAGTTACAACTTTTTCTTTTGTATCAAATCCGTTTGATAACAGATGACCAATACTACTATTGTAGCCCACGCTTTCATGAAAATTTTTGCCTGCTTGTGAATTGTAAGTAATAAAGTTCAATTTCCAGTACGATAAAACCGCGTTCAACCTTTGCAATAAAAAAGTTGAAAAAGAAATCTCACCAAATCTAAGTTCGGATGTTCGGATATTCCATCCAATATTTGTGCATCGGATGAAAAAGCTTAAGAAAAAAACAGTAAAATCGGATCGGTACAACCACGAACTAATTACATCCGGTTCAAATCGATTTATGTAGTTCACCATCTTTAGAAACTTTAAGAAACGTTGCCCCCGTCCCATCTGGAGAGGACCAAAGAGCTGTACGCCAGCATCAGTAAATTCGACAGCCATGTCCTGGCAATGCCCCATAGTAAACACTCTAACATCATGTCCATCCGCAACAAATTCCCGACAGTACCGAAGAAGCATATTTTCCGCCCCACCCACACCAAGGTCATTAATTAAAAATAATAATTTCATTGTTCTCTTGATCGTCGAAAGTTTGCCAAGGCTTGGGACCATCCATACAATTGCAGGAATAACAACATCGGTTCAGACATCAAGCGTTGTCGCGGCCCCTGAACGTTATCGTATAACGCAATTATTATAAAAATAGCACCAAAATAAAATAGGAATTGCAATAAAATAGGTCTACGATCTTTAATAACTCGGTAAATTCCAAAAGCTAGAAATGGCAACATTACAATGTTAAAAAACGAATTGAAAATCATGAACCCATACCCATGATACAAAACGTTGACGCCAAAGACAGGAGATAAGTACATCTTCAGAATCCCTCCAATACCTCTTGCGTTTATAGTTTGGCTAAATAAGTGAAATAACTGGAAGAAAATTTCAATGTAAGGCTGTAAGAATACAAATGTTATTGCTACGCTAATTGCTAAAATTGCAAAATTTTTGAAATTTAGTCGTTTTATATGTTTTAAAATAAATATTGTGGCAAAAATAAACACTACAATAAAAGCAACGTGAGCTCTTAAAAAAAACAGAGTGAAAAAAAATGCAAGTAGAGGCACTATGGTTAGATAGCGCTTTTTGTCATGATATATTAGTTTGTAAAAAAGATAAAATGTTACTATCAGGACCGCCTGTATCAGCTGATCCCGAAGATTAAAGAAACTGCTCCAAGCCAAATATCCTGGATTTAAAAGATATATCAACAGATAAAACTTTCTGAATTTTATATCTAGTTCTCCAGCAATCAGTATCTTATTTAGTACAAATACGGCTAAATAGCTTGTTATTATATTAAGTGTAATTGGAGAGGTTATACTTACACCAAACAGAAAAAAAGATACTACTGAATAGCGCAAGTAGAAGGTATGGCCACCAGATTTAACAGAATATATATTCGAAAATAAAAATTCCGCTAGCGAGGAAGTATAATTTAAATAAATGTCGTTAGTATGATCAAAGTATGTCTTTTGATCAATAAAGTTAAAGTTACTTTCTGAATAAAAATGATAAAAATAAGCATAAAATATGACCGTTTTTAACAATGATATGCTCAACGCAATTTTTACATTTTTAAATGTCATAAACAACAAATAGTAACCAATAATCAGTATAACAATCGATGACAAGATGAGTGAATTGCCATCCAAGTAAATCGAACTTAAATTATTGGAGTGAGGTAACATTTAACCAGCTATCAAAATACAAGGCATTTTATTCCTTCCGAAGAATCTGAACCTCATTCAAAGAAAAATTAATTGTTAGAGTTGCGATTGGCATGAAATGCTTCCGATGATCTATAATGATAATAGTCTTATCGTTAAACTCAGATTTTATTCGTTTGAGAATAGAGAGTGCCGTCTCATTATCGATTGCCGATGTAGGTTCGTCGAGGATGATGATTTCTGGGTTTTCGTATAAAACCCTTGCTAAATTTACACGCTGCTTTTGTCCACCGCTTAATCTATTACCATCCTCTCCAACGCTTGCAGTGGAATTTTCATCTGACATAGAAATTTGTGCCAAATGGCATATATCTATAATTTTTCGATACGCAGTGGCGTCGAACTCCCTACCAACCACAACGTTGTCTCTGATTGAGGAATTAAACACATAGGAATTTTGACCTAAATATGCAATTCTTTTGCTCCAGTCTGTGTTTTCGCTATCTACTTTTAAGCTGTTGTTTATTTTAACAGATCCAGCATCGGGTGGAATGAGCCCGATTAACCGTTCTAGTAAAGAAGTTTTTCCGCAGCCACTTGGTCCCGAAATGACTATTTTGTCCCCTTTACGTATTTGAAAAGTTAAATCAGTAATCAATTTATGCTGTCCATAGTGTATACTCAACTGATCCACGTCAATCGTTTTAAAGTCATTGATATCTTCACTATATTTTTGCGCTGTCTCCAAAAAATAATACTGGCGCAATAAATCCAGTGAGGGCAGGCTAAAAGCCAGCACGTTGATACTCGAAGTGATCCGATTTATTGAAGGCAGTAATCGGAGAAAACTTACCATTACAATTCCAAAACTGGCAAACTCAAATGTGTCGAATCTACCGGTTAGTATGATCACTAGTGGAATAAGCGCCACCAGACCATATCCAAAACTTTCAATGAGTATTCGGGAAGCGCTTTGATAAAGGATATTCAGAATATTGATGTCAGTATATCTGCTATACAAAAGAGGGTAACGCTGCGTTTTTACATTGGTTGAGTTTGTAAATTTGTGTGCTATAAAACCTTGAAACATCCTTTTTAAGCTCTCAACAACTAGCAATTCTGACTTCTCTCGTTCCACACCGAGTGATACAACTTTTGGCGAAATCAAGTACCGATTTCCAAGGAAGATTGTGCCTATCATTGTGAGTGCAATCAACGTAACATCTGGGCTGATTGTGAATATGAAAATTAAAATTGCAAGGAAAACGAAAATCTCAGTGACTAATAGTAAAGTTGACGAAACAATAATTGCTAAAGTGGGAAGTTCTTTTACATGGAATTTCAAAAAATTTGAGAATTGAATTTTCTTATATTGACTATATGTAACATTGTGAAAGCGTTCAATCATTTTTAAGTGTGTATACTCAGCAAGTTTAAACGAGTATCGTGTGTTATAGAGCGTGAATACCCACGTGGATAAACCTTTCAAAATAACTGTGCACAATAAAATAATTGCTGAAATTCTTACAAACTCCGTGTGCGTAATGTCCCCAAATTGTGTATTGATCGTTTTAACTAGTACCCCTTCGACAGGTCGCACCCCATCCGTTAGCAATTGAATAAATGGATATACCTGCGCCAAAGAAACAATCTCAAAAAAGATTACAGTGATCAAAGAAAAAACGATCATAAAAAAATATTTTAGGCCCTGGCCTCTAATCAGATCGATTAACATCAATATATTATTTTTTATCATTTTAGTTTTCATTTTTTAAACTTAAGATTTCTTTATAATGGGCAATTTTATGATTTATGCTCGAAATGCGAGAGTAACCTTCAGTGATCGTTCGGTGTGCCCTGTCTCCAACAATAACTCGAGCGCTGGGCTCTTGAGCGAGTGCAACCACTAATTTTGCAGCAGAGGCTAGATCAGCTTGCGACACTAGGTAACCATTAACACCGCTTTCGATTATTTCGTTATGCCAATCTATATCATACGCGATGGTGGCCGATTTGCTTGCCATAGCTTCAAGGAGGCTCATCCCCCCCATCGGTACAAAACTAATAGACCGTTTGCGTATTTTAATCACCTCCTCGAACCCCAAAAAACCAACTAATTTAATTTTATCATGCAAATTTGCTCTTTTTATTTTAGTTGCTAATTCATCCTTCAAAGGTCCATCACCTACGATCAAGATTTCAAAAGAGATGAGACCAATATCTCTTAACATGGCTCCAAGTAGTACAATATCATACACAAAGTTTTCTGGTGAGAGCCGTCCAACAAATGAAATGGTGACACTATTTTTGGTAGGATCTAAAGAGTGATTTGAAATACGGTCAATCGTTAATGTATCTACTCCATGTGGTATTAATCTGATCTTTCTTTTGAGCTTAGGTGCCTGCAGGCTTATATTATCACCAATATTTTTACGAATAACGAGAATTAAGGTCGATTGGGTCAAAACAAATTTTTGTATCACAAACCTAAGTTGGAGCTTTATCCGTGACCCCGCCTCAAGAAACTGGTCTGTGAAGTCGTAGTTTGAATGAATGGACACCACTAAAGGGACACGGCATATGAAGCTTACCAACCAAGCGTACGTACCAACGAAAAAAGGGTCAGTTGATCTGAAAATGACCGAATAGTGTCTTTTTAAAAGCAGTGTCTCGATTAGTAAAGCAAACGTAAACCACAAGAGACGGAGAAAAAATATAGGGTATTTTAATAATAAATTAAGATGTGTATTTAACCTGTCTGAATGCCACCCTATTTGACGAATCTCTACGTTGTTTGTGTGGTTTGTAGAAAGTGAGCGCCGAGCTATTGGACAGACGAATATTACCTTATTAAAGAAGCCAGCCTCTAGGAAGTTTTCGTATTCCTTAGCCACTCCTTTTTCTAAAATATCTTCATAATTGCTTGTATAAAAGCAAATTAGTAATCTTTGTTTCAAGTGTTAACTTCCATCATGGTGAGTAATTTACTAGCAATCAATTCATGTCCCACTTTCGAAAAATGAATTCCTTCTGGTACAAATACTAATTCATTCTCATAAAATAATTGGTATATATCCAACACATCAACATTTTTTTTAGATTTTGAGTTAGTAATGAGCATTGCATTAAATTTTTTTATTGAGTCTTGAATATCTGGAAATACGAACTCAACACGATCACTGGTTTTCGGAATGGTCAGATAAATTATTTTTGAATTTTTTTCTTTGAAAATTGTATTTTCAATATAAGAAATCAAAGAATTAATCTCAGGAAGGTAGCTCCACGGCCGACTAATTCGAAGTCGAGCGAGGTTTCGCTGAACAATATTATTGGTTAGGCTTCGGTATGTGAACTTTCGTGCCTGCTCAAACCAACTGTTTGCTGGAAAACTGGGGCTTTGATGGCGCGCAAAGTTTGCAGTAACCGTTCTTGGACAAATATCGTTAATTCCAAGCGCTATGATATATAAGTCATAACGCTTAGGTGCGATCTTGAAAAAAAAGTCTTTGACTGCCATTGGAAATGTATTGCCTGGGCGCAAATACAATTCAACCATTAAGCTATTCCTCCCGCGTAAAATCTCGGGGTACGTTTGAGCTTGAGTAGAATTTGGTCGAATCCAAAAAGATGTTGAATCACCAATTATTGCTACCCTTTGTTTTGGACGCCTACTTACATTCATATAATTTCTCTAAATAGTCACATATTTGGGTGCTAGCATTTCCATTTCCATAAAATGGAGTTGAAAAATTTGCCGGTTTTTCTAAAAGAGTTTCAAGCGCCTTGGTCAGATCTTTCGATACTGGTTTGGATAGTTGAACGCACTTGGCTTCTAACAGCTCAACCCATGGCGTCCGATCTAAAATAATCAGCGATTTTTTCTTTAACATGTAGGCTTCGCGTTGGAGGCCACCACTATCGGTTATCACATACAAAGCATCATTTAATGCCTCTATGAGTTCTGAATGGCTCAGTGGCTCAAGAAGCTGTATATTGGCAGATAGATGTAAACCATATTTTTTGATCATATTTCTCGTGTTTGGGTGGATAGGAAACACGAGCTCAATTTCTTCTGCCAAAGTGTTTAGGAAATGTACAATTTCTGAGAGACAGTGAGGCTCCAAATTGAATCCGCGATGAAGTGTCACTAACGCATAGTCACCCGTAAAACGTTTTTTTGAACAGAGCCCCTCTAACACTAACTTAAGGCCATCAGACATAAGATCATCAGTTTTCACCAAGTCAATTCCCGCTTGGTTGAGGCCTTCATTTTTCAAATGAAGAAGTGCATCGTCTGTTGAGTAAAAAATTACTTTAGACAAATTATCTGTAATTATTCGGTTTGTTTCTTCAGGAATACTGCGGTCAAGATTTCTGACTCCTCCCTCGACATGAAGGATGTCTACACCGCATTTATTTCCAACAAGCGCTCCTGCCAGTGTAGAATTAGTGTCGCCATATAGTAAAATTACGTCAGGCTTAAATTTTATTATCTCGGATTCAATCTTAGCCATCGCAGTTGCTACAAATAAGGTCTCTGATACATTATTTATATCTAAATTGGTAATATTGAGCTCAAAACCTAGATCTTGAAAAAAAATGTCTGACATCAATTCGTCATAATGTTGTCCAGTATGTATAACATATTCTGTTAAACTATCCCGTTTTGCAATCTCTCTGGAGATAGCGCTAGATTTGATGAATTGAGGCCTGGCCCCTACAACAGTCAAAATTTTCAAAGTCATTTTCCTAATCTTTCTAAAAATCCAAGAACTTCATCAGCTCTATTGCTCGCAGTAAGCTTCGCGCAACCTAATTTATTAATGGTCATTCGGGAAAATACGAACTCATCAAAAAATGTACGAATCTCTTTAAAATTAGTTACAATTTTACCAGAATTGGTCATTTTGAGAATATTTCCAATGTCCGAATCCTTATTACAATGGGCCATAATTGGCTTATTATAACTTAAATATTCAAAGATTTTTCCAGTAACATTTTCATTCCCATTAGAATGCAAGTTTTCCAACACTAAAAATACATCAGTAGCATCCAAAGCCTTCTGCAGTTCAGCACCACCAACAAATCCACGATATTCAACTTCTAAATTATCATTATGATTTGATATTTTATATCTATTTGGATCATCTTTACTAAATATATTTAGTTTTATCTCAATGTTATGCTTTTTTTTAAAGTTGTTTAATAGCTTTGCAATATCCCATGGATTTCTAAATCGGCTTAACGTCCCAAAATAAGATATGTTGATTTTGCGCTTATTAATCTCTACAGGTACGAAATCTGGTTGACCAACAATCCCATTGTAACACATCAATCCAGGTTTATTATAAAACGTTGAAGCTTTCGAAAAAGTTGTTTCTCCAATTGTAATAAAGCCATCCATATTTCTGGTTAAGTATTTATCGCAAAACTGGTCTAATTTATGTAAAAATGGCAATTTAATCTTTTGCCCCTGAATTGATATTAAATCTCTGAAATCAAATATCAGTTTGGCATCTGGCCAATATTTTTTTGCATTATTACCGCTTATTAGACTCGTTGTTGGAGAAAAACTTGCAATTATGAAATCAAATTTAATCTCCCTATTTTCATCGAACCAATTATTGCAGGTATCAACCCAATTCGGCCGTCTCAGGACATCATATGAGATTGAACGAAAGAATTCGCTTGGATGCTTTATCTTGTCAAAATAAGAGTCATTCACGATTGAAATTGGAGGTAAGTAATTAAGCTCTGGGCCCAAATATTCCACACCAGGCATCTTTTTACCTTTCCAGTTACCAGAGAGAATTGTTACTTCGCAGCCTTTTGTTTTTAATTCCTCACTTAGCAAAGACCATCTTTGGGCCCCAATCGCTCTACTTGGCGAAAAGTAGTAAGAGATTAATAAAATTTTCATTATTTCCAACCTTTGATATCAAAACCCTTTATCCAAAAATAAAGACTATACACTTTCCAGTTATAAAGAGTTTCTTCATCAAGTTTTAAATTTAATTCATTAACGAGATCGTTTGAGATAAGTTCATTAGAATACTTTTCTTTTATAGCAGTCATCCATTCTTTCTCAGGAACTGGAAATCCGAGTTTAACTTTGTTAGTTAGAATATCCGAATGGACCATACCCTGGTACGCGTCACGTAGGATTTTCTTGCTAAGGCTGTTGTTATAAAAGTCTTTATAACCCAAGGTTACTGCAAACTCGAGGAGTCGAAAATCTAAAAACGGTCCTCGCGCCTCTACAGAATGCTGCATAGAGTTCCGATCAACATACCGCAACAAAACCGACAAGTGATCTCTTATATTGGACTCAATTAAACTTTTAAAATTCCCCATTTTAAAATACCTGTTTTTACTTGAGCCAATCCATTTTTCCCTGGTTTTAAATATTGTTCTGGCGCGCTTATAAAAATACATTCGATGAAATAATTTGGGTACCAGTAAAGCCATCATGTGCTTGAGGACTTCAGATTTGAGCAAAAATTTGTTAGCCATAATATATTTAAAGTCCAAATTTTTTAATGCAGTAAAGAGAACGATCGAGCGAAAGTTTGGATACCCCAAAAATAACTCATCAGCTCCCTGTCCGTCGAGTGTTACTTTTATACCTTCTTCTGACACGGCTTTATACACAAAATTTTGAGCAAAAATACCCATAGTATCAAACGGTTCATCTTGAAAGAAGATTACATCATTTATACTTTCGAGTACCTGTGAAATTGTGCAAAGAACTTTTTGATTTTGAACTTGACCATCTAAAAGTGCTTTTGAAATCAAATCAGTTTCATTCATGTCCTTACCAAACTCATCATACACCGCTGTAAATGTTGGGGTTTTTTTTGATAACCGTGCTTGAGATAAAATTATATTGGAATCCACTCCCCCACTCAGGGTTATTGCAGTGGTTTTATCTGGAGATATTCGAAGAGCCACAGCATCCGAGATCAGATCTTTCAGTGCTTTTGAAGTGTTCTTTGTTACATTTTTTTTAGAAGCCAAACTTTCTATTGAATAATAATTATCTGAATGAATTAGCTCACCGTTAAAATTAAATTCTAAGTTTTCGGCGGCCTTTACCCTATTCACATCTGAGAAAAATGTTTTTTCAGTAGTTTCCTGCGGGCCGTATATTAGGTATTTTATTGCCTCATTTTTATTTGCGTACACTTCATCCAAGAATGGCAGAATTGCTTTAATCTCAGATGAAATTACTAAATTCCCGCCACAACTATAGTAATATAGTGGCTTCACCCCTAGTCGGTCGCGGCTCACATAAATCCGTCCTTTGCTTTGATCAATTATTGCAAAGGACCACATGCCAATAAATTTTGAGACGCAATTCATGCCCCAGGCTTTATATGACTCCAATAATACTTCGGTGTCACCATTGGTTTTAAAGCGCACGCCAATTTCTTCTAGTTCTTTCTTAACACTCTTGAAGTTGTAAATCTCACCATTATAAATCAAATGTATTTTATCTTTGAACATTGGTTGTTTTGAAAGTTCATCATCGACGATGCTTAGTCGAGTGTGACCAAGATAAACTTGTATGTTAGCGTTAATACCTAATTCCAGATTTAAAAGGTTTACCTCGTCAGGACCTCGATGCTTTAAGGCTTCAAGTCCATTTTGGAACTCTGCCCGTTTATGTTCTGTACCAACATATAATAATATTCCACACAATTTTATTTACTACCTTTTATTTTAACGAGTTCTCTGAGCAACATTGCGGGGATACCGCTCACGCGTTCTTGTGCTTTCACGTCTTTAATTACAGACGCACCTATACCCACTACAGCGCCAACTCCAATGTCTACACGCTGCAGGATTGAGGCGTTTGGAGCTACCCAGGCGCCCGTATTGAGCACAACTCCTCCACTCAACTCAGCGCATGCTGTTATAATAACATTGTCTTTGACAACACAATTATGCCCAATGTGTACTAGATTATCAATTTTGACGTTATTCCAAATTTCTGTGTCGTCTAACATCCCGCGATCAATGGTACAGTTACTTCCAATGTTGACGTTATCACCAATTTTTACGCCAGCTATGTGACGAATTTGAACTGGAATCCCAGTTTGGGTATACTCAAACCCGAAGCCATCTTCGCCAATAATAGTTCCAGATTTGATTACACAATTGGCGCCAATACTAACACATGACTTCACAACACAATTTGATCCGATTAAAGTATTTGCTCCTATACTAGCACCGTCTTCAATTATCGTTCCTTGTCCGACCTGGATAAGACCGTTTGGTGTAGCGCCTGGATAAAGTAGTTCTAATATATCGGAAAATGTAATTTTGGGATTTTCCGAATAGATATAGGCCGCCCCACTTGGTGCAATTCCGTATCCAACAGGTACAACAAATGTTTTATTATCATATTGGTTGGGTAGTTTTACTTTTTTATTCTTTAAAAAAGTTATACCCTCACTTTTGGATTTATTAAGTGATGAAGCGTCAACTACGGCCAAGTCCTCCCCAGAGAACTCTAATTTTAATTTATTACAAATAGTTTTAACTGTCCATGCCATATCCAAGTTCCTTTTATAAACGATTTTCTAGGATATTAGCCGAATAATTTCATATGTTTCGGCATATTTCGTTCCAATTTGAGAACCGCGTACCATTGCTAAACTTCTCAGATAATCTGGTTGCATATATGCTCTGTGCTTTTGGCTCTGGTAGCAATTCACAGCGTTAAGTTTATCTTCGACATTTTGTTCGCTGAGGTTAATATATCCATTGTTCTGAAACGAAAAGTTATTCCAGGGTAACTCATAACCATAAATCGAGCTGTTTTTGAAGGCCCTCACAGCCTCCTTATGTGTAGTCTCGTGATCCTGATGAATATCGTATGCCGATGGTATCAAAACCAAGTCATAAGTTTTTTTACGAGAAATTGCATAAAACAGCTCAAGGATATCTTGCCTAACGCCTGGGAAATCCCTAACTGGGAAGTTTTCCAATCGAAGGTTGCTAAATCCAATTTTTGCAGCAGCATTATTGGCCTCATTGATCAATGTGTCGCTCGCTAGGCCTTTTGGTAAAGATTTGACGGCATTTGACAAAATCAGATGGTCCACAGTATCGCCCTGTTGAATCGATTTTGAAATGAATCCACCAGCGCCTAATTCAGCGTCGTCGGTGTGAGGTGAAATACATAAAATTTTCATTTTAATTCCTTGTTCCAGATATTAATTTGCGAGTGCTAAGCGATATTCATTTAAAAGTTCGCGATTATGGCTGAGATATAAACTTTTATAGTCATGGTCATCCACATACTGCTTTAATTCTGATTTGAGCTCATGCTCACTACAGCCCCAGCCATTAATATTTCGAATTAAGCAAGGGTCGAACCTGGCTTCGCTTGGCACAGTCCCATCAATTATCTGTAGCAATTTTTTGGCAACTACATCTGGGGATAATTTTCTTTTGACATATTTATAAGCAACTCTACCAACCTCATCACGCTTCTGTTTATTTTCTATCAAGAACTTCAACGTTTCTTTAATTTTATCCGGAGAAACATAAAAACATGGTGGAGTTAATGATTGGTCACCAGCGTTTAATTCTGCCCCATGATATCCACCAACAATTGTACATACTCCTTTTGAAGCGGCCTCAGTCCCGAGGCCCCCAAGCATTGTATCTGAGTACATCTCATCGATAAGTATGTCTGTATCAGTTAAGGTTTCAAGGACTAAGTCGTTAGTAACATTGTGAAGTAATTTGAACTCAAAAGATAAGCCATCGTCTGTCAATTCATTTATAATTCGGATTATTTCTGCCGTACCCTTCCCTTTTTTTTCAGTAGGTGCGTGAATAACCCTTGGTATTCTATGTGGTTTAGTTGGTGGATTCTGCGAAGTAATAGAAAAAGGCATGCCTAACCATGAAAAATTAATTAGATCACGATCAAAAAATTGTGCGCTGCCCGGCAAACAAACTATTTCATCAGCAAATTTTTCACGCCATTTAATTTTTTTATATATATTTTTGGTCGAGATTTTTATCGATTTGGTGCTTTTATTATGTCCGATGAAATTACCACTAATAAACGGCGGGCGACTGTCAGAGCCATAATATATGTATATTATTTTTTTATTACAAAGTTTCATTATTGGTAAATCCCATCCTCCCAAAAATGAAGCGTTGTATGAGAAGACAAAAACATCACTTATGTATAAGTATTTAAAAAATAAAAATACTCTAACACAATAGAATATTGATTTTTGAAAGTAGCGTAATAAAAAGTTTTGCTTTGTATTCCGCGCAAAGTAATGCAAAAGGTTTTGTTCAATCGAGGGGTTTTCGTCGATACTATAATTTCTAATACTTTTACCCCAAGATAAAAAAGTATAATTAACGTTTAATTGGTCTAACCCTTTGACTAAATGAGAATAATAATTTGCTACTTCGCTAAAACCAAAAAATATGTGCATACCAAACTCCACTCGTTTATTAAGATAGCTTATCAAAGATCCAAAGTTTAGCTTTGGTTGAATGCCTATCTTTTACTAATTGATAACCTTTATAAGCTATTTTTTCTGCGACAGCTGGATTTTCTTGTAAGTATTCAATAGCTTTAAGTACCTGATCAGGACTTTCTACAAATATGCAATTTTCCCAACTCTTGAAGCCCCAATCGTTTGCTGACTTAAAGGGGTAACAAATAAGAATTGTACCTTGAGCAGGTATTTCAAAAAACTTTCGAAGTGGCCATTTCAAACCACTTCCACAAGTGAAAGCAATTTTACTATTTGAAATACTCTCTATGAAATCCGTTTTGTATAGATTTAATAGATATTTATTTCCAAGAACGTTCAGGCCCAACTTCATCATAATTCTTAGCAATTGAGAAATTCTAGGTTTGTGAATTTTCACATCTGAGCGTGACAGATTTTTAAATACTTCTTTTCGGAACCAATAACCCACTCCGGATAGAGAAACTCGCATCTGTTTACTATCAATAGACCGGAAATTTAATTCGCTCATAGAAAGAAAATGTGGAGTGGAAATTATCCTGTTTACGTTTTGGTTACAAAAATCTAACCATTTGTTATTAACCTTAGGATAGAATTGTTCATATGACACGTATGGCAAGTCACTTAAATCAGTAACTAGATCACTTCCGAATCCTACAATATTCATATTGGACTGGCGTTCTAATTCAAAAAGATACTCATCCTTTATATTGTAATAATCAGTTTGTAACATAAAGAGATACTTGTGGCCCAAGTAGGATTTAAAATAATCGTTCATGTCTTTAAATATACTTTCACAGCAGTCTGATATTTCAAATCTGCTAATAAAAGAGGTTCGACTATCTTGGATGGAGCTTTTCAGATAAGGTTTCATATAATCAGAAAAGAAAACATATTCAGTGGTAATAACCACTTCTATATTTTTGTTCTTAATAAAGGCCTCAACCCCTTCATGCAGCTGGTTTGAACTGACATAACCAGGTCCAAATATATATACATTCGTGAATCTTATTTCTAGTAGCTCTCTAATTACACTACTTGATGGATTAATGTATTCACGATTCACGTCTAAAAATAAAACATTTTCAGTAGTGTTCATTGCTTTACCTCTAATAGTATCTTATATTCTAACTGAGTAATCAACTTGATCGGTTATATAATTTTGGTTTTGTTCCGACATATACGGTAATATCAGTATACTCAGAACTTCACGAGCATTCATTTCTCCTATTGGAACGTATGAATTATTAGAAACTGCACAGGTATTTTCACCAAACGATGTGATGTGAGATAATACTGAAGTTATCGGTTACTTGATTTCGAAAGCTTCGCCAATGTTTTGGAAGCACGTATTGCATAATGTTCAAGATTGTGTCGGCAAAGTGTTTTTGCGTTGGATAGTGCCTATTATGGTGAAGCGATTGTGTATAACAGCCCGGAGCTGCTCAATGCGATTGAGATGCGGGTAATGAGGTGGCACTTGGATCAGATGAATACGACAGTTTTTGCGCGACAGAAACGCTCTGACATCAGTGTCTTTGTGAAATGGAGCATTGTCCTAAATGATGTGAATAATACGTTTATCAGGATTTCTCACCTTGATCTTGGCGAGAAATTGAAAGGAGCTAAACCCATCGACGGTGGCTGGTTCAACAAAGGGCGCGTCGAAGGTTTCCAGGTTCAGAGCGCCCTGAATGTTCACGTGGCCGCAGCCCTATGTCGTTTGCATGGTTGGGTTTACTTTGATATTCTGGATGAACGGCGCCTAAGAAGTAGACAGCCTCTTTAGCAGACGAGTTATTCAGTAGTTGTTATAAAATTCTATGAATGCAAACTGCTTCTCGATGTAAGCCACACGGGGCAGCGCCTTTGACTTGCGTTACTCGAACCCTAAACGGGCCAAAAGCTTGATGCAGCCAGAATTGGAATAATGGATGTTAAACTTTGAGCTTATATAAACTCTGATCTGCGCCGTTGAACAACAGAATTGTCCCTCAAGCCGTAAGCTCAAATTCCCCTCCTGAGCCGTTGTCATCATTGAATGCAAACCCTTCCAACCATCTTAGGCGACTGCATCCAAGTATCCACCAGCAAAAGAGCTTTCGCACGCCACGCGATCCTATGGTCCTCATGCTGGCGCTTCACGCAAGACAAGATTTCACGGCGAGCTTAAGCAGTGAGGAAGTTCGGGCGGATCATAAAGACACCTGAATCTCATCCGCGCAGTTCGTCAATTCAAAATTTGGGTGATCAAGGACACAGAGTATAGGAAATTTCTGTACCCTGAATGTATTTGCCATGATCAAAAACATTATTAATTCTATGCTAAATGGCGTTTCTTATGTGTGATTTTTGAGCGGCTAGAGCAATTATCAGAATCATAAAATATCGTCTATCGTGCTTAGTTTGCCGTCTATGAGTTGGTAACCGACACCAGTATTTGGGCACGTGAATTTGGAATTCTCGCCAGCGGGTAATTTCAATTGTTCTCCATAAGCGCTCATCCAGCCAATTTGTCGTGCAGGCACACCGACCATAAGCGCAAAATCTGCAACATCTTTTGTTACCACGGCCCCAGCACCGATAAAGGCGTATTTGCCGATAGTTACACCACATACGATCGTACAATTTGCACCTAATGTTGCGCCTAGTCTTACTCGCGTCTCTTTATATTGATGCTTTCGCGTTACGAACGCACGTGGATTATAAACGTTTGTGAAAACCATAGATGGACCACAAAAAACTCCATCCTCTAAAATAACATTGTCATAAATTGAAACATTATTTTGAACTTTGCAAAAGTTGCCGATGCGCACTTCGTTCCCAACAAATACATTCTGCCCTAATGATACATCGTCTCCAACCGTTGCTCCAGAACATACATGGCAGAAGTGCCAAATCCGTGTTCGGTCACCGATTTTTGCACCCTCGTCGACTATAGCGGACTCTTCTTTTTTATATTTCATTTTTTAATCTTATCAAAAAAGGATGGGGGGCATCAGGATTTGCGCAAATTTTAGCATTTCGAATAGTAGCGACAGTCTCTATTGCTGTTCGATTTTCTTCCAACCCAAAACCATTTCCTGCTAGAATTTCCTGATACGAGCTAGTGTGTAAATCTGTAAAACCATTAGAAAATTCGATTAATTTTTTATCTACATTTACAGACCGATATGTCAATTGGCCGCTCGCTCGCACTTTGTCAGGTATATCATTAACGTCAAGTGATAAGAACCATCGTACACGGGCATTCTCATATTCCAAATAGCCAGAAGTTTTGATTGGTGAGGCATGATGTACCTCGATTTTTTGAATTTTACCAAAAACGTAATGCAACATGTCAAAAAAATGAACACCAATATTAGTCGCAATCCCGCCAGACTTATTTTTATCACCCTTCCAACTGTGAAAATACCAGTTCCCGCGTGGAGTGATGTAAGTCAAATCAACTTCAGCCTTTGTGGATTGACCAGGTCCAGAGTATTGATCATGAATGGCTTGAATAGAGGGATGGAGGCGTAATTGGAGGATCGTGTTTACCTTGTTATCCATTTCTTCCTCAAACTCTATTAAGTTATCGAGGCTCCAAGGATTTAACACTAATGGTTTTTCACAAATTGCATCAGCACCTGCTCTAAGCGAAGAACGCGTGTGGCTATCATGGAGATAGTTGGGTGAACATATAGAGACATAGTCAATAGGAGACCCAGCGCGCCTCCGCTTGTCAATATGCCTATCAAATCGTTCAAATTCGGTAAAAAAGTCAGCGTTCGGAAAATACCGATCCATAATCCCAACGCTATCATTTGGATCAAATGCCGCAACCAGATTATTCCCAGTTTCGTGTATGGCTTTCATGTGTCGCGGAGCGATGTATCCTGACGCCCCTATTAGTGCAAATTGCTTCACTTTAATTTCCTTTTTTAACGATGGAGAGCATAAAACTAGACGGCCGGTCCAGCTCTTTAACTCAATTTGTCAATTCGCGTAAGCTACCGCGTTAAAAACACGCCGAGCAATCAATAATAGTTAAAAAATACAATGACTATTGTTAACTATTTTTATAGAAACTTTGAACAATGGAATATTCCTATTTTTTCTTTTATAATCGCAAATCACTTTCTGATATTGTAAACGTTGATTTTACATCATGAAATATAGAACGATCATGCCCATAATCGCGCAAAAGAGCAGGCCCAGCCTCCAAAAATTGTTTATGAGAAACTGCCAAAATCACTGCGTCGTAGGTAAGTTTTTTGGGATGCTCTAGCAGCTCTATTCCATACAACTCCTTTGCCTCTAAGTGAGAAGCGCATGGATCATTAACATCAACTAAGGCCCCATATTCCCGTAAACTTTTCACTAAGGAATATACTCCAGTATTCCTTAAATCAGGACAATTTTCTTTGAATGTGAGGCCTAATACCAGTACACGGGCCTGATTAACGGGTAGATCATTTTTCAGCATGGCTTTTACTGTTTGGCTTGCAACATAAGAACCCATCCCATCATTGACCCTTCGGCCTGCAAGTATCATCTCTGGATGATATCCGATGGCTTCTGCCTTGTGGGTCAAGTAATACGGGTCTACCCCTATACAATGCCCACCGACAAAACCAGGTGTGAAATTGAGAAAATTCCACTTTGTTCCCGCAGCTTTAAGGACATCATTTGTGTCAATTTCTAATTTATTAAAAATGATAGCAAGCTCGTTTATGAGACCAATATTTACATCACGTTGAGTATTTTCGATAATTTTAGCAGCTTCAGCGACCTTTATCGAAGATGCAAGATGTGTCCCAGCAGTAATAATTTTGCTATACAAATCATCCACAAACCTCGCAGCTTTAGGAGTAGAGCCAGAGGTGACTTTAACTATCGATGGTAAGCGATGTTCTTTATCACCTGGATTAATACGCTCAGGGCTATAGCCAACAAAAAAGTCTCTATTAAACTTCAATCCAGAAATTTTTTCAAGAATTGGGACACACACCTCTTCAGTTGCTCCCGGATATACAGTACTTTCGTATACCACAGTATCCCCATTAGATAGAGCCCTGCCAGCAAGCTCTGAAGCACTTATTAATGGCTTAAGGTTTGGCTGCCTACTATCGTCCACAGGTGTTGGAACACAAACAATAAAGACATTACAGGTTTCCAAAAGTGCTGCGTCACCCGTAAAGATAAGTTCATTTGAGGTGCTGAGCTCTTTACTAGAAATCTCATTCGTTCGATCAATTCCACTACATAACTCTGCTATGCGATCTTTATCAAGATCAAATCCAATGGTTGAAATTTTTTTTCCAAATTCTGTTGCAAGCGGTAAACCCACATACCCTAGGCCAATAATTGCTATTTTTATATTGCTTATCATTTCTTTAAATCACTTTTTCTTATCTGGATGTTGTAGTAATCAGTGTACCAGGAAACAAAATGGTGTATTCCTTCGGCAACTTCAGTATTTGGACGAAATCCCGTCAAACGTTTTAAAAGATCTGAGTTTGCCCATGTTGCTGGCACATCACCTACCTGCATATCCATGAAGTTGTATATCGCGTTTGTGCCAAGCTCTTTTTCGATCGCCTCTATAAAATCCATTAACCTGACCATGGTTGAATTTCCTATATTGACCACACGCCATGGTGCAACAGGGCTTATTGAGTCACCGGGAATTACTTCATTTTCAGGAGACGGTTTTGGTGGGGCTTGATCAACTAAAAGTGCAATTGCACGAACCAAATCCTCAACGTAAGTAAAGTCACGGTACATCTCCCCATGATTATAAATATCTATGGGTGTGCCATCGATAATTCCTTTTGTAAATTTGAAGAGTGCCATGTCGGGCCTTCCCCAAGGGCCATAAACTGTAAAAAATCTAAACATAGTAGTAGGTAGATTCCATACATGTGCGTATGAGTGTGACATAGCCTCATTTGCTTTTTTAGTTGCAGCATAGAACGTTAATGGCGTTTCTGTCTTTTGAAGCTCGTCAAATGGCATCTCTTCATTCGCTCCATACACTGATGACGTCGACGCTAGAAGCAAATGCTTTACCTCTAGCTTTCGAGCTAATTCCATGATATTAAAAGTCCCAACAATATTGCTGTCAAGATACGCCCTAGGGTTTTCGAGGCTATACTGTACCCCTGCTTGGGCTGCTAAATGTATAATAATTTCTGGGTTAAATTCTAGTACTTGCTGTTCATAATTATCGATGTTTTCGAGCATTTCATTTATGCAGTAAAAACCATTTGTTTGTAATAAACTTTGTTGCCTCTTCATTTTGAGTCGTACGTCATAATAATCTGTCATTCCATCAATGCCAAACACCCTAAATCCTTGTTGTAAAAGAATTTTACTTAGGTGAAATCCAATAAACCCAGATGTTCCTGTTATTAATACTTTTTTTGTCATCAAGATTTTCCTACACTTTTAATATTTCGTATACTTAGATTAGGTTTGTGGTTTAAATGATATTATAGGGTTTTTATGAGTGACTATAATTAATGTTTGCCAAGCTCAACTTCGATTAATTTTTTGTCTGGAAAATTAACTAGAACACCCATTCCTTGTTTCTGAAATACTACCATGCTGCCAAGAGCCACCGCTGATGCCCCTCCTCTATCAATGCCCTCGCCAATATCACCAATGTTTCCAGCACCACCCTGTGCGATTACGGGTATATTAACAGCTGATGATACTTTCGAGATCAAGTCACAATCCATACCCTGCCAAGTCCCTTCGCAGTCAACCGCAGTTAATAGTATTTCACCAGCACCCATTTTTTCAGCTTCCTTTGCCCAGATGACTGGGTCTAAAGCTGTACGTTTACGTCCGCCACAAGTGACCACTTTGTAATTTCCAAATATATTTTTTTTTACATCAATAGAGACAGCCGTTGCTTGGCTACCATAAGCAGTCGATATTTGCTCAATAAGATTTGGGTTGTTTACAATGCTTGTGTTTAAAAACACTTTTTCAAAGCCGATTGAAAAAATTTTATGGGCCTGCTCTGCAGTTTTTATTCCACCACCGTACCCCATCGGCATAAAGCATTCATCAGCTATATCCCGCAACAATTTATAATTTGGTTCAGTGCCACGTGGTGATGCTAAAATATCTAGAAATACTAGTTCATCCACCTCTAGTTCGTTAAATATTCGAACAGCATTACACGGGTCACCAATATATGAAAACTTCCCAAACTTAACAGTTTTTACAAGACTTTCATTTCGTAAGAGAAGCGTGGGGATAATACGTGTTCTAACCATTATATATCCGCGAATGTTTGAAGAATTTGCATACCAAATTTGTGGCTTTTTTCTGGATGAAACTGCACTCCAAAAATATTATTATTCTGAATTGCTGCATCAAAATCAATTCCATGATTTGTTTTTAAAATAGAATATTTAGTATGCTCAACCTTCACGCAGTAAGAATGCACAAAATAGAATCTTGCGTTGTTTGGCAAATTTTCTGTTAATTTGGAACGACTTGTCGGTAGCACTTTATTCCAACCCATGTGAGGGACTTTTAACCCCTGCTGTGCTGGAATTCTAACAGCTTTAGACGGTACCCATCCTAGACCAGGCAATGAACCCTCTTCACTGCCATTTGTTAGAAGTTGCATACCGAGGCAAATACCCATTATGGGTATGCACTCCTCAAGTGCTTTTAAGTCTAGTACTTTTCTGAGTGACCCATGGTTTATTCGCGACATTGCATTATCGAACGAGCCGACACCGGGTAATAATATCTTGGATGCAGATGATATTTGATCTATGTCAGAGGTGATTAGCGATGGTATTCCTAATCGATTGAACATGTTCTTGATTGAGCCAAGGTTGCCCAAACCATAATCTACTATTGTGATCATTTTTTATTTTTCTTTGGCAAACAATATTTAATATAAAAACTTTTTGGAACTAAATCTGTGGCTGCGAGTAACTGGAATAAAGGCCGCAGCAACTCGAAAAGCTTTTTGTAAGTTGGGAACTCCCACCATGAACGTGGAGGTAGCGCCATAACGCGCAGATACTCCTCGTCGGTTAGGTCTAATCTTTTTTTTGTATATTCTAAAAGCGCCTCTTCAACTAACGGAGGCGTATTATATTCTTCCCAGCCTTCTTCTCTTGTCAATAGTCCGTTTCTAACCAGCGCAGCCAAAGTGTTGTTGCGCATATCTGTCGAAAATTTTTGGGGTAAATAAATACTATGCAAAAAGGATGACATTCTATTCTCAAGATGGTGACCACCATAATAAACCCAGTCACAACGATCTTGTAAAAACTCGCGCGCATCTTCCTTTGAATAATCTAAGTACCAAAACGGTCTAATCTTTCGTATTCTTGCAAAACAAGTCCAAAATAAGAAACGACCGAAAGTCATCAGTGGATAAGACTGCATACGACGTCGCCCAAACAAACTGTGAACGCTTTTGATATACCTCCCATCAAAATAATTTCTTCCGATGGGTGTAATTCCTTCTGTTACGAAGCTGTGGCCTTCGAGGACATACTTTACGTTATATTTCCAAGCTGCCCGATATAACACTTCTGCAAATGCGAGATCTGTAGAGGCTTCCATTTCTGCAACTCCCGCAAAAAAGAAGGCGCGGAATATGTCCTCAGATTCTTTATTGTCGACCACATGTGTATACAAATCAACATCTAGTGTACTTAAAACTTTTCTAATGTTTTCAGTTGCAATCGCCGAGTTCCAGGTATTGTCATAATGCACAGCGAGGGGCCGTAGCCCCCACTTCTTCGCTAGAAACAGCATATAGGAAGAATCCGTACCACCACTAACGCCGATTATGCAATCGTATTTTTTTCCCTTACCCTTGAGTTTTATTTGATTCAATATTGTCTCTAAGCGCGACTCACCCTCAACAGTGCCAGTCCGATATTCAGCAATTAGAGTATCGACTTGGTGGCAGAAGTTACAGATACCATCCATATCAAAAAATATTCCGTCCACCCGCTCATCATAAATACAACGAGAACATACTGTCAATTTGGACATTTTTATTGAGGAGGCTTGTAATGCTAAGTTTTTATCTGTCATTTTAATTGCTTATTAGTTGTTCGGCTTGCTACACCATAATATTTCTCACCATCAGCAATGTAACGGTTTACAAAACTCATTGCGCCTATAACTGCATTATCACCAATTTTGACACCCACTTGTATTACACTGTTGAGACCTATGTAAACTCCAGATCCTATAACTGTTGGCAGTTTTTCAATTGGAGCGATACCTCGCAAAGTTGACCATTCCACAGTATGATGGGTATAAATTTGGACACACGCTGATACTAACAATAATCACCTATTTGCAGACCGCCAGAGCTATCTAAAACAACGTTTGGCCTAATCCAACAGTGTGACCCAACAATTACATCGCCCAAAATCAAAACATTATTATAGCACGATGACCCGTACCCAAAGCCATAGAAACTGGCAGTTTCCCAACGATGTGAAAGAAGGTCTTGAATATATACATGCCTACCATGATCCTTGAACATCTTCTCACGTAAGATGTGTAGCAGCTTAGACAGTCTAGTCAATTCTTCAGACATTTTATTGGTATTTTGCTCATTCATATTTGATATTTAGGATAAATTTTAACATCAAACTGAAATCAAATGGGTAATTTTTTCTATAATATAATCTACGGGTACATCTTCAAAGCAAGGTAAAGTAATAGTTGTTTTCTCTAAGTTGGCAGAGATTGGTTGTTTGTTATTATATTTTTTCTGATAATAACTGGTCCCACTTTGACAATATGTTCCAAGAGTTGTTTCAATTCCATTAGCCTTAAGGTCAAAAATGAGTTTGTCTCTATTAACTGTGTTTGGCACCCGAAAAACCATTGATTGGATATTGTGGGTGGCTGTTTTACCAATTTTTTGTGGTATGAAGCCCAATGATTCCAAGCCAACAATATAAGATTCACGGATCTTGTTGCGTTCGTCAGTTATTAAATCTAGTGAAGCGAGCTGTTTTCGCCCCAGCACTGCCTGTATTTCAGACATACGAAAGTTATATCCGTAACTAATAAAGTCTAATCCAACTCCCCGAGTGCCACTTGCTCCGTGCATTAATTTCATACGCAGCCATTCAGCCCAGTCACTACGATTGGTGGTAATTGCACCTCCCTCACCTGTACAAAGCAACTTTCTTGGGTGAAAACTAAAACATGTTAAATCAGCTATCGAACCGCATTTTACTCCGTTCTCAGAACTACCAATTGCACAGGCAGCATCTTCAATTAGTGGTAGCTTGTATTGATCACAAATTGATTTAATTTCATGCAGTCCCGTAGGGTTTCCCAATGCGTCTACAAAAAGAACAGCTTTAGTTTTATTAGTTATCTTATTAGCCAGGTCTTTCGGGCACATATTGAAAGTTTCTTGATTTACATCGATAAAAATAGGCTGTGCACCCAAATCCTCAACAACATTTGCTGTAGCCGGCCAAGAAAAATCTGCCACCGCAACTTCATCGCCAGCCTTGATTTCAAGAAGCTTGAGGCAAGTCCAAAGTGCGGTCGTCGCAGAAGTCATTAAAGATGTGTAAGCGGCTCCAGTATAGGCTGAGACTTCGGCAGCAAATGTCTCTACATTATGACCTCTTGTAAACACACCACTTTCAAATACTTGCCTGAGATCATCTTCGACTTCGGCAAAAGCAATATACGGCTTCATAATGCGAACATCTGTCATTTCTGGACCTCCAAAGCGGCTTTTTGATAAAATTCCATAGTAGCCTTGAGGCCCACATCAAACGGAGTTACTGAAAAATCTATTAGACTATGCAATTTCACGGTGTCAGCATTGTGGCATAGTACGTCAGCGTTTCGCGGCGCTTTGTAAACCACATCACCAGAATAGTCTAATATACTTGAAATTTTTTCAATCAAATCTGCAATACTAACTTGATTATCTGTAGCAATATTAACCGTCTCACCTGCCGGTAATATTCGATATAATTGCAAAACAGCTTCAACAGTATCATTAACAAACACGAAATCCCTACTCTGTAATCCATTTCCATGTATCTCTGGCGGTATACCTTGTAAGATTTTGAGAGCAGTAATCGGTATGACCCCAGCCAAAATACCTTTATAATTCTGGCGTGGGCCATAATTATTGAATGGCCGGATTATGAAGGCGTCAACTCCAAACATTTTTACATATGACTCTACAGCCATATCCGCAGCGGCCTTACCAGCAGCATATGTTGTTGTTGGGTTTTTGGGATGAATTTCATCCATAGGCTCATACATTGCGGTTCCATAGACCTCTGATGTGGAAAAGTGAGCTAATGTTTTAAACTGGCCCAGTCTAAGATGCTCAAGAAGATTTAGAGTTATACTTGTATTCGTAGAAAACGCATTAGAGGGGTTAAGGAAAGAATAATTAAGAGCTTTAGTTGCACAATTGAATACAATGTCAATTGTATGGTTCTCAAATATGTAACTTAACGAAGTAAACAACTCGGCGTCGTCACGGTAGAATTGCAATCGACCCGTTTCAAAAGCACCGGAAAGGTTTTTTTCATCCCCTGTAAATAAATTATCTATTACGATCACCTTCGCGGCTCCATCCCTTAAAAGGCTATCCACAAGGTGACTACCAATAAAGCCTGCTCCACCAGTGACCATTACGGTTTTACCGTTTATTGAAACCCTCATGCCCATTTTCCAATTCCATCTCGGATTTTACTGCAAATAATTTCAGCATTTAAACCATCTTTTTCGTCAGGCCCTGAAGCATGGCCACTTTTGCACATTTCAACGAAAGCTAACAATTCGCTCATCAAGGCCTCTTGTTGAGGCACTTCGATAATGTGCTCTTCACCAGAAATAGTATACATGTCATTTTTGACCTGATCAATTTTAGATTGTTTATTGATTATCAGCTCTTTTCTGACCAACTCACAATCAATAAAACTGTCCAAGCATGTTACCTGTAAGCGTCTAATTTTTTTATTTGTAATCCTGCTAGCATGGATACGGGAGAAGCTACCGTTGGCGTGTTCTAAATTTGCAGTCGCCAAGGCTATCATACCATTTTCCACATATCCGCTCGAAAACACATTAGATACAGGGCCATTAATGAATATAGCTAGATCTATATCATGGATCATTAAGTCAGAAATTACATCAACATCAGTAATTCTAGAGCTAAGGTTGTTGGTTCTCGTGAGATCTAAATTAACGATGCTATTACCTGCATTTAAAACTTTCTGAAGCTGAACTATGACTGGATTAAAGCGCTCAATAAAACCCACCTGGACGCTCAATTGAGCTTTGGAAATGTAATCAACATCAGCCATGCTATTGTTCAAGTTATTGGAAAGCGGCTTCTCAATGAATATATTTTTAACCATCTTGCCTACAGTTCTCAACATATCACTGTGAGTTACAGTTGGAGTGCAAATTATCACAGCGTCAACATCTGATAGTGAGCTGTTTAAATCTTTGCTGCTATTAACATCATAAATTGAACACGCCTCTTTAGTTTTTGCTGGATCCTGGTCATAGATAAATGCAATTTCAACGCCTTTCATTATAGACAAAACTCTAAGATGGTTCCGCCCCATATTGCCAAGACCAATTAATCCAATTCGTATTTTTTGTGTTCTATCTTTTGTCATAGAATACTCCTTTTAATTCCATCTTTGTCAATAATAGCGTATGGCTTAGCAGGATTGCCTACTACTAAAGTGAATGGTGGAACGTCTTTTGTCACAACGCTCCCCGCACCTACCATTGCGTATTCTCCAATTGTTATTCCGCAAACAATGGTCGCGTTTACCCCGATACTCACTCCGTTACCAATTATTGTTTTTGATATTTTCCAATCTCGTGAAAACGCTCTTGGTACCTTGTCATTGCTGAATGCTGCATTGGGACCAATAAACACATCATTTCCAATGACAACACCATCGTACAGCGACACACTATTTTGAATTTTACATCTGTTACCAATAATCACATTTTTATCGATATAGACATCCTTTGATAAGATACAGCCGTCCCCAACAATAGCTTGCTCCCTGACTTGAGTATTAATCCATATTTGTGTGCCCTCTCCGACAGTGGCATCTAAGCTAACATTTGCTGATGGATGTATAAATGTTTCCATACCTGAGAACTTCCTTAAACTTTATTCATAATATCGATTATGTAATCTAATTCCGCAGTTGTCATGTATGGGAATAAAGGTAAATTTAAAACTTTAGATGCAAAAGCGTCTGCCTCATGGCCTCCATAATGGCCTGCAGAGAAGGTTTTGGCGGGCGGTTGAGAGGACATTGATCCTGGATATATATTGCCAAAGCTAATACCACATTCTTTCAGTCTATCTTCTATTTTTATCTTCAGGTCGGGATCTTCAACCGTTAAAACATTACAATAACCATTTTCTTTGTAACCTGCAGGTACATCCAATACTGTGACCCCCGCATGAGATAAGTTTTTTCTATAATAAGTGGCACTGTCAAGCCTTGAAGCAATACGCATTTCCAATTTCTGGAGCGCCAGTGTAACATAAGCGCACTGCAGCGCGTCCATGCGGCTATTCCATCCAACATCTTTATAACCATAATGTGATGATCGACCGTGGTTCGCCAAGCAACGCACTTTTTCGGCTAAATTATCATCTTGTGTAAAAATAGCGCCCCCGTCGCCAGCAGCACCTAAGACTTTGGCTGGATAAAAAGACGTTGTAGAAATATGAGCACCCTTATATATTGGTTCAGACTGCCATTCAGACCCAAAACACTGAGCGCCATCTTCAACCAAGATAACACTTTCTTCTTTGCAGTACGTTCGAAGTAGATCCAGATCGCCTGTACCCCAACCATAAAGGTGCGCAATTAATGCTACTTTAGGCTTCTCCGTTTTTATAGCTAACCTAAAAGATTCAAGATCAATCCCTCCATCGTTCGGATCAATGTCTACCGTCACCGGTGCCGCTCCAACATTAACTATTGCCTCGAAAGTTGCCCAAAACGTCATGTCTGGCAGTAGAACTTTATCGCCAGGACCAACACCCGAAGCCCTAAGAGCTAATTGAAGCGCATCTGTTCCGTTACCACACGAAATGACATTCTTAACTTGAACAAAATCAGCCAGTTGTCTCTCCATGTCTCTTACGGTGTCACCAGAAATAAAAGCCGCTTGTTCAGAAATTTCACTAACCCTTAAAAGCCAATCTTTCATAAACCCAGTTTCTATTCTTTTTATATCGATAAATGGTATTTTCATGTTTCGTCCTATTTCGATCAGGGTTGTTAAAAAGTGAGTTAATTGAATGCAAAAATGTGATAACAATCAAAAAGTAAATATGTTATTTATTTTAATTACCAGATCCTACGTTCTATTGTATTTGATTTAGATTTTACATAAATCGACATCGCGATGTAACTTATGTACACATATTTTATTCTATTTTTCAGCCTACATCACGCTCTAATTCAGTGATCTCTTTCTTTAATAGTTCGTATTCTTGCTTTTTACGCACAAGAAATTTTCTTGTAATCAAAGATTTCTCACGCATACCTTTTGGGGTCAGTAAATAAGAATATCTTGTTTTTTGTGCATTTTTTTTAAAATTTGTAAACTTAACAAATCCTTTATCAACAAGCGATGTTAACAAATAGTAAGCAGAGCCATTAGAAATACCAACTTTCTGAGCAAGTTCCCGCGAGGTCATTTGAGGGTTATTGCTTATTATCTGAAGTACTCTCATTTTAGCATCTTCTTGATGGTGTTTGCGACGACTAGCCATGTATAGCTACCGCACAAAGCTTTGAGACAAAGCTTTGTGATTTTAGTACAATAATCGATTTAACAATTTCCATAATATTCAAAAATGAACATGCATATTACTAAAGCTACTGTCAACAGTATATTTATGTCATGATGAAACTATTTATTAGAGAATATCTTATATTTATTATTAATCATCTTGACAAAAATAATCAAAATAATACTATAAATTTATTATTTTTTCTAAAAAATGATTTGATATTAAATATTTTGCTCAAAAATGAACGCTAACTCATAGGTATATTTACATGTCAAAACACTGGTTCATTCTACAGTTTAAATCCAATTCACACCATCAAGCGACAAAAAATTTAAACCGACAAGGATTTGAAACATTTTTACCCTTACATGATATCACTTCACGAAAATCATCTCGATTTGTAAGTACTTCTAAACCTCTATTTCCAGGCTACATGTTTATCAGATTCGATATAACAGAATCCGATTGGCATAAAATAAATAATACTTACGGTGTATCTCGATTAATTACTTTTAATTCTGTTCTTAAATCAATTCCTACCAGGTTTGTTAATAGTTTGATGAAGCGATACGACTTATCAGGTAAATTACTGCCTATGGAAAAATTAAAAAAAGGCGACCAGGTAAAGGTTTTAACGGGACCTTTTGCAAATTTTATTGCTACTGTTGAAAAATATGAAGCAGATCAACGCATATCGATACTTATGGATTTAATGGGCAGGAAGACAAAAATTCAAACTCTATCTGATACCCTTAGACTATCAGATTAATACATTTACTCAAATTTAATTATTTTCTTCCATAACCAGTTGGATTAAGCTTATGCCAACGCCAAGTATCCTCACAAATGTTTTTTATGTTTCTTTCTGTTTTCCAGTTCATTATCTCAAATGCTTTTGAAGAATCTGCCCAAAAGACAGCAAGGTCTCCGTCTCGACGAAGTGAATATTTAAATTTAAGTGTAACACCTGATGTCTCTTCAAATTTTTTCAATAATTCAAGAACAGTGGTACTTTTTCCTGCTCCAACATTTAATATCTCAAATTTATTCAATTTGTTTTGATTTAAAGCGCTTATGTGTGCGAGCGCCAAATCAACAACATGAATGTAATCTCTCGCACCTGTACCGTCTGCAGTCTCATAATCATTACCAAAAATATTCAAATGCTCACGCCTCCCATCAGCTACCTGCGCAATATACGGCATTAAATTATTTGGGACTCCAATTGGTTCTTCTCCAATTTGACCAGACACGTGAGCTCCAACTGGATTAAAATATCTAAGAATAGTCCCCTTTCGATTTGCATCAACTTTTGTCCAATCATTAATTATGTTCTCAATTATCAACTTAGTGCGCCCATATGGATTCACTGGGTTTGTTGGGTGTTCTTCATCATATGGGAGATATTGTGGCTTACCATAAACCGTGGCTGATGAAGAAAAAACAATATTATTACATTCAGCTTTAGACATAGCTATGAGCAATGATATGGAACCACCAACATTTACATCATAATACTTCACTGGATCCACTACACTGTCACCAACAGCCTTCAACCCAGCAAAATGAATGACTGAATCTGGTTTAAAAGTATTAAAAATTTTATCTAATGCATTTGAATCACGAATATCTGCATTCATAAATTGCAACTCACAATTAGTAATACCTCGCACTCGCTCAAGTGCAGCTTCATGTCCATTCGAGAGGTTGTCTATTACAAAAACTTCATGACCAGCCTGTAAAAGCTCAACACATGTGTGGCTACCAATATAACCAGCACCACCTGTCACAAGAACTTTCATATTAATTTTCCATTTTGATTATTTAAAAATTTTATATTAAAATTATAATTAACTCTAATGATGAATATATTCCAGCAGAATTGCCACATTGCCTCTTTTGTAAAAAACACCCAATATAAATAAAAAATACGAGAACATATCATGACTTCACACACGCCACTAATTGCAAGATTAAAACCTGCTAACTTCAATTGGGAAGACCCTTTTTCTTTAGAGGATCAGCTCACTCAAGAAGAACGCATGATACGCAACACCGCAAAAGCTTATTGCCAAGATAAGCTAATGCCAAGAATCATTGAAGCCAATCGCAATGAAGTGTTTCACAGAGAAATTATGAATGAAATGGGTGAGCTTGGTCTACTTGGCTCAACTATTTCGGAAGAATTCGGTGGAGTTGGGGCAAACTATGTATCATATGGTTTAGTAGCTAGAGAAGTAGAGCGTATTGATAGTGGATATCGATCAGCTATGTCAGTTCAGTCATCATTAGTAATGCATCCAATTTTTGCATACGGAGATGATGAACAAAGAAATAAATATTTGCCTAAATTGGCATCTGGGGAATTAGTTGGATGCTTTGGCCTCACAGAACCAGATCATGGGTCTGACCCAGGTGGAATGCTAACAAGGGCAAAACAAGTGGATGGTGGATATTTAGTATCAGGTGCAAAAAACTGGATTACAAATTCACCAATCGCTGATGTCTTCATAATTTGGGCAAAATCTGATGCTCATGATAATAAAATCAAAGGCTTCATTTTAGAGCGTGGGATGAAAGGGCTAGAATCTCCTAAGATTGAAGGTAAATTTTCTCTGCGCGCATCCACAACAGGAATGATTCAAATGGATGAAGTTTTCGTTCCACAGGAAAATATCCTTCCAAACGTATCCGGATTAGCTGGCCCATTTGGGTGCTTAAATCGAGCACGTTATGGTATCGCTTGGGGCACAATGGGTGCTGCCGAATTTTGTTGGCATGCAGCTAGGCAATACACACTTGATCGAAAGCAATTTGGCCGCCCTCTAGCGCAGGCGCAACTTATCCAGAAAAAATTAGCCGACATGCAAACTGAAATTTCCTTAGGCTTACAAGGATGTTTGCGTATGGGGCGTTTATTCGATGAACACAAAGTACCTGCTGAATTAATTAGCTTAATGAAACGAAATAATTGCGGCAAAGCGTTAGATATTGCTCGCACAGCCCGTGATATGCATGGTGGAAACGGCGTTTCAGATGAATACGGTGTAATACGCCACGTTATGAATTTAGAAGCTGTTAATACGTATGAGGGTACGCATGACATTCATGCATTAATACTTGGTCGCGCTCAAACAGGCTTACAAGCATTTTTCTAATATTAATAACTATAGAATATATGATTATTTCACACACATGATTTTTAATCATATTCAAAGTATTAATGTCTGATTGCAAAAGATATTTAGTAATATTAATAATAAAATTAATTTTATTAAATGCTTTACGTCGCGTTATTAACAATTCCTGTCGATATATATCCTTGATTTTTAGTAAGAATCATCAATAATGATCTATACTTGGGGGAGTTACAAAATTAGTTGTAATGATGAATCCATCAAAAAAATGGTTAAATAATATAGAATTTTAACCGTATCGGGAGAATAATATGATTAAAAAATCTTTAACTAATCTAGCGATCGCAGCAACAATTGCGACAGCTGGAACAGCAGCTTTTGCTGACTGTGGTGATGTTCAAATAGCAGAAATGAACTGGGCATCAGCTGAATTAATGGCAAATGTAGACAAAATCATTCTTGAGAATGGTTATGGATGTAA
>Ga0206130_10000812_pt1 | contig 49363 bp, 50 predicted proteins | sample Helgoland_Spring_9_FD_148637 | JGI IMG/M metagenome (GOLD analysis project Ga0206130, IMG submission 148637) | Pelagic subsurface seawater microbial communities from Kabeltonne, Helgoland, North Sea - Helgoland_Spring_Bloom_20160512_1 | ecosystem: Environmental > Aquatic > Marine > Epipelagic ...
ATACACATGCCACGGTGCGCCACGGTGCGCCACGGTATTCTTTTCTCTCTACACCCAAGAATCAAGAGTCTGTTTAGTTGTTGTTATCCATAGTGTATGTAATACACATGCCACGGTGCGCCACGGTGCGCCACGGTATTCTTTTCTCTCTACACCCAAGAATCAAGAGTCTGTTTAGTTGTTGTTATCCATAGTGTATGTAATACACATGCCACGGTGCGCCACGGTATTCTTTTCTCTCTACACCCAAGAATCAAGAGTCTATTTAGTTGTTGTTATCCATAGTGTATGTAATGGACGTGAGGTGTGTAATTGTATTGTATTCTATTCTATTTCATACGTTGTATATATTGCAAAGTATGAAATATTCTTTTTATTATTTTCCTAAACGCCATGCATGTACGCCGCGCCATATCGCTATGGCGATGGCGATGCACATAAGTGCGTGTGCGATAGCGAGTGCGTATGGTAGTTTTTTGCTAGTCTGTGCATCGAGTTTTTCCTGTGAGGATGGCCATAGTAGTGAAGTATTGAGATCCATGGATAGTGCAAGAAAAAGGATAGCACATGTAGCGATGGCCGCAGCAACCATTTCTCTCCCGCGTGCCAATAGTGCCCGCGCGGCTCCTAGTGAAGCAAGTGATAGACTTGTGTATAGTCCTACATTTCGTGCAGTAGTATGATAGAGCATGGTTTCATGGTAGTTTGGAGGTGGTATGGATGTATTTGTTTCTTTTTGGTATATTTGTTGCATGTATATATAGGTACGTGAGAAAATAGATAATTTATAGGTATCCGTAAACCCCGTACATAGCGGAACCAGGTGTAGCCCCGTATGTGATGAGTGTGGCTGCTATGGCGCATAGTGCGGATACGATAATAAATCCGGGTTGGTCAATCCAGAATGGTTTTTTCTTCATGACAATATCGCGTATGGTTCCACCTCCGTTAGCCGTGACAATTCCTGATATGACCGCAGGAAGTGTTGTGTATCCCGATGCGAGTGCGAGACGTGTTCCACTGATGGCAAAAACGATGGTAGATAGGTAATTAAGTATGAGTGATATGGCTAGAGGTACATCGGCTGGTGTGAGATTACGTATGGATTTCATGTATGTATAGTGTACGTTGTATATAAAATTAATCGCTAGAGCCTAGTAGAACATCTCCCCATAGTATTTCACCTGCTACTGCTCTGAGTAGTTTCCCACCAATCCATACGCCGTCGCGTACAGTGAGATCTCCATGAATGTCCATATCTCCAGTGAGTTGAAATGATGGTGAAAAGAAGTTGGTAGACATGTCTGCATAGAACATGAGTATTTGTGTGTTAGATAATTGGTAGAATATGAAGTAGTATGCGTGTGGATGTAGGTGTCCTCGCGCTCCTATTTTTCCTACGGTGTGAATGGGTATGGGTGTAGTGTTAGTTGCATATTGTGTGACGAATAGTGCGTGCATGTCTCTGATAACGGGGTCCGTGATCTGGTCAATGACTGTATTAGGTCCTGAAGCGGTAGTTACATGTGTGGATGTGACGGTTGCTTTTGCCGCTGTGCTGTCGAGTGAAAGAGTGTTTTCATTTTCTGCCATAGTGTATATGTATATGTTATCGTTCAAGTCTGTGTATTTGTGAATGAGTGTTTGAATTTTGGAATTAGCGTGGGCGAGACCGTATGCAAAGGTGTCTATATTTTGTCTATGATAGTATTGTACAATGTTCATGTGTGTGTCTGTGGCGTGTATGCGTTTGAACCATTCCTGAACGTATGTAGTGTTTCTTATGTTTATGGTTGTATCTCTCATGTTTATTTCGTTTCCGATAATGTATAGTGTGGGTGTTACATATAGATTGTGAAATAGAGTGTGTATTTGTATGAGTTTATCTAGAACATTATTTTGTTCTACGGTGGTGATGTTATTTTGTATGTCGAGTGCGTATCCAATGTCTGATATAATGATTAGTTCCTGTTCCAATGTGTTTTTCATTGTCTGAAGGTTAATGTTCTGTATTTGATTCCAGAAGTCATTTGTATCAATGTCTATCTCAATCATGATTTGCAAAAGTCTCTCCATGGTATGTATGAATGCATGTTTCCATATTTGTTGATCGGTGTTGGGTATATTAGAGCCTCCTGATCTTTGAATGCCTATGTTTCCCATGGCTTGAATGTCGTTAGCGTCGCCTCCGTTCCATGTAGGTCCTAGTGATGTATCCGTGATATCGTTTATGGACATGATGTATGTGAATGAATCTATTTCCGCATTTTTTGCTATTTTTTGTAGGTGTACGATTTGTGATCTCAAGTTGTCTCTTATGGTAGTTCTTCTTGTAGTGAGTGTTTTCCCGAATAGTATTGAAGATGTGATAACATAATTGGATATGTTATTGTGTGTAGTAACGAATGATTTTGCGCTTCCAGCGTAGCATAGCGTGTCTGATATGATAGATTGTGCGATGGGTAGTACAGTGTCTTGTATTTCTTCCTCTTGTTGTATAGTTTCTGTAGTGTCCATGATATGTTGTATAGTGTTTCCTATCCAAGATTGATATTTTTTGTGGAAAGTTACAATAGTGTCCTTGGCATTTTTGGAGGTCATGTCTATTTGGTATATGAATGTCGGGTCACCTATTGTGGTCGCCTTATTCCGTATGTCTGCGTGTGTAGGTGTGGTCATGGTTTCAATGAGAACATGTCCTTGAGTGTTGTTATCGAGTGCGTTCCATTGCGCTTCAGTGAATGTGAGTTCAGGCATACTGACATTATTTGTAGTGTGTTTGACCTCATTATAAATAGATGAAAATATAATATAGTGTGTAACATTGTATCCATTGTCTGCAACGACCGTGTATGCTCCAAGGTAGTATGTTGCAATATTAGAGTTGGCAACCATGATGATATTGTTTATGGTGTGGTTATCTGCGTTGTACCATTGCATATCATTTTCGAGTAGTAGATTTTGTACTCCGTTGGTCATATCGAGCAATTGTTTATTTTGTTCTGCAACGTTTGATATGAATTTGGTCATGTCTCCAACAGATGTGTCATCAATGTCCATGGTTGCGTGTGGTGTGTTTGTTCCAATGCCCATTTGTCCTTGTATCGAGGTAGTTTCTAGAAGAGGGTTAACTAGTAATACTGATCCTCCCTTAGTATTTTCCACGAGTAGTGTTCCTTTGAATGCGGTATCTATTCCAATGGGTTCTAATGGGAAAATGGTGTCTATCCTAGCGTCCTTTGTTTGTATGCTTATTTGTCCAGTTCCATTTTTGATTACATGTATGATGTATATGGATTGTTTGTCGTTGTCGTTGTCCGTATGTGCGAATAGTATCATCTGGTCGTTATTGAATTGAGTGTATGTGTTATTCATGTATTCCATTTGTATGCGTAATTTGTCGGGTATGTGTTGGTATCCTTTGTATGATATGTCCTTGATAAGAACGCCATTCCAGTAAGGACGTGTGTGTGATGATTTGCATCGTAGCGTGTCGAAAGCGTCATTGGGTCCAAACTCCCATAGAGTGTCATTGGTAGTGAATCCTCCTGTGTTATCTCCATTGAGTGTGAGGCATATATTGTTGAATAATGATACGAAGTTCGTGAATGTGTGTCCCTGTATGAATGTGTTCATGTCAATAAGGTCTGTCATATCGAATCCTGAAGATAGTGCAATGGGGTATGTGGTGTCATGTAATTGGAAGTTGATAACATGTGTAACGTATGCTCGTATGTTGAGTATCCGAGTCGGATTATTTGGGTCGCGTCTTACGAAGAATCCACATGATCTTGTTTTTGGTGATATATATTCAATGTTTGCATTATTGTTTGTTTGTGCTAAGAATTGCAGAGACAGTTGTAGTATTTCAGTGAGGTATTCCGCTCCGTATTGATCGATAGTTTTGTTATTATGTTCTACCATTGTTTGCATGAGCATAGTATCCAGTGTTTCTACTCGGTTGTGATGTAGAACTCCCATCCTCGAAGTGAATAGTACGGGTAAATGACTAAAGTTCTGTTGTTGGTTATCCATTCCAATTGGTTTTTGTAGTTCGTATATGGATATGTCTTCAGCGTTAGTAGCGTAGTGCGTATTGTATATGGATGTTCCAATGCTATGAATGTATGAATCCTTATATATTTTGTCCTGAAGTGTGTTTCCTGATAGGGTCATTGGGTTGTCTATGATCGCTTGATTGTAGTATGTAAGTAGTCCATCTGCAATTTGTATGGCTTTTTCGAATCTCTGTATAGTATTGATTACAATCCCAGTGGTGATAATTTCTGGTATGTCGGTAGGATCATTGGGTATGGTCCTGTATCTCCCCGTATGATTATACGCGGTAGTGTTATATTGATTGTTTGTTCCGAATACCCTTGTAATAGTGTCTGTTGACAGATTATATTGCGTGGTTAGAAACTCTTGTATGTTATTAGCAGTTTTGTATATTTCCAGTTTATCTAGGTTGACCTTACCGTATGATGTAGTTTCATTGAACTGATTTCCTATGGTGTATAACGCCATTATACACAATAGTCATATAATAAATATTATGCGTTGTCTATTTTTTTAAGTATCCATAGGTATTCCTTAGCCCCCCCATCCGTGTCCCCGCCACCAGCAGTTCTCTTGTAGGTTCCCAGTCCATGCAATCGTTTGTATACGTTGTGTTCAATGGCATGTCGTTCTACGTCGCCGTGTTCTGCCATCAACAAATCAATGTCATTAACACTGAGTATGCCAGCGTCATAGTAAGAGAGTGCAACAAATCGTGCTGGTGTGTCTGCGATCATGGAGCGCAGTGCGCGTGCTGCGTCAATGGAACTATTGAAAGGAGAACGTACCCATGTTTTTGGTTGTCCGCGATAGGAGTCTGGAATGTCTATGGTTTTGTCCCATTTAGCGATGATATCAAGAAGGAAGTAGTATATTGAGTATGGATGTTTGTTGTATGGTGGGTCAAGGTAAAGTAGGTCGACAGATTCTCCGTTATATGTCATATCTGTAGACCATTGTATAGCGTCTTTTCGTGTAATGTTATTAGTTGTTTCTGTGTTGTCATGAAAGCAAGGATACGGCAGCGCAATGCGCTCCGTGATGCGCTTGATATCTACTGCCTTTTTCCCCCCGAAAGCGCCCACGCCGTGAGCGTCTTTGTAGAATGCTGCAAATTGTCCGTTTGTGTTGTTGTGTATGGATGCTTGTGTGAGTAGGGGTGCGAGTATGTATGGTTTGAGGTCGTCAGGAACCGCTTCTGAATCGATAAAGTTACGAATCGCATCGATGCGCAGTGCGTTTTGTCTGGTGAAGTAGCATCGTTCTCCTTCTAGAATGTGTTCGTCGTCTGCAGGTGCCCAGTGTGTGGCAATCCACTGTTCTTCTACTGGTGGGTCGGGTAGTGCATTTGCGTGGTCGATAAGTGCATGTATGCGATCGCGGTCGTGATCGGATGGCGTGCGTAGGTAGCATAGGTTGCATGTGTGTGCGTAGTGTGCTAAGTCGTTAGCGAATATATGCGATACGTGTTTAGAAGCGAGTGCGAGTCGTGCAACGACTCCCGAACCTGAGAACGGGTCTGCGAATGAGATAGTGTCTCTCCCCGTGTCCTTGTGTATTTGTTCTTGTACGTGTGATATGACATCATGAATGTGTGGTAATAGTTTTCTTTTGTTTCCCATGTATGTGATGAGTTGCTGTTTGAGGAAATCATGCTGTACAGTTGCGTCCATGTTCATAGAGTGTGTATGTATAATAGTGTGTAATATACATATATAGGTTCGCCTTTGATATAATAAATGATATAATGTATATGATTGAACATTATTTGTTTATGTATAATTCTTCTACAATGTCTCTGCAAAGAGGGCATGGTACTTGTGCCATAGAGTGATTATTTACATATTCTTCAATGCATGTGTGACAGAAAAGGTGTTTACATGGGGTTATTGCTGCAAGTGTTTTTTTGTTTATTTCGAGTATGTGAAATTTGGTCATGCAAATGGGACATGCGTCTCCCGCGAATGATTTGATGGATGTATCTACATATGTGGTGTCAATCCGAGTAGATATTCCTGTAGAACCTGTATGAGTTTGATTCTCATTGTCAGATTCAAGGTGATTTGTATGTGCGAATAATGCTGCTAGTATTGACATATTGATGACACGTGACATAATAGTGTTACGCGTAGTATTTTGAATCATACTATTCGTGTGTGGTGTATGTGTGTTTTGACGTGACACGAGTCGTCCAAATGATTGTTGTTGATGTATATATTGTTGTCTAACAGGTTGTATATGACCTGACATATGGTTTGGAAAGAATGTTATTGGTGTGTGTTCATAATCTGTAATGAAATCGTGTTGTTCCTCGATGTCTTCTTCGTCATGTATGTCTTCGATTTGTAAGTGTTGTTGTGTAAACGAACTTATGGTTATGCGTGTGAATATGTTGGTTATTCGTTGAATGACGTAGTTTGCGATATTATCTGCAATGTATTTTGCTGTGAATGGAATGACGGTAGCAGCAAGTAAATGAAATAGAATATATGTGGCTAAATATTCCCAGTTATTTTGTTCTGTATATGTGTTATTGATTTCGCATTCATATCTATTGCATATATAGTGTGTATGCATGTCGTGTGATATTTGAAAGTATTGTAGAGGTGTTGGTATATCAGTTAGTATATGTAAAGGTGCGAACATGAAAATGAGTGCAATCGATCCTGTTATACTGTATAGATGTATGAATATCGATATTATGTAATTGAATGCATCTTTCATGTTTATTGAAGTTACTTGTGTAGATATAGTATGTTTCGATAACATTGTATATCGAATAGTGTTTTAGTCACTATAGTATAAAAGAGTATGTTTATATGACTATATATAGTAAGTATGGTTAGAAATCAGAAGTGTATATCTAGTGAAAATGTCGAACCAATGTTGGATAAAGTAGTAACAACCCTATCCCCCCCATCACTTGCACACAAGTATTGGTGTGGATGTTGTAATTTTTCTGCGAAAACCCCCTCTGGATTTCGTAATCATTTATATTCTACCCGTCATTATCGTAATTGGTCGAAAGATGTCTCTGTAAGTGGTGTATCGACCTCACCAAAAGATACTATTAGCACGTTGTTTAATGAAAGAGTGTCAGTGCCTAGTTCAATAGATGCAGGTCTTGCATCAAATGAGATAATTCATTTATTAGATGAAATAGATGGTCGTTCAGATGCGTCTTCTGGAACGCGTTCTGGTACGGAGCCAGAGTTGGTTGTGACAGAGTTAGACGATATTGAACAAGATGTCAATAGCGAATATGCGAGCGATAGTGAATATGCGAGCGATAGTGAATATGCGAGCGATAGCGAATACGATAGTAATGTTGAAAGTGACGATATAGATCTTCCGCTTTATGGGACTGGTTTATTTTATCCAGAGGGTTCTCAGAGTGTACGTATTCGTCCATTGAAAGAAGGGGATGGAGATGAGATGCCTGAACCTCTTTTCATGGCGACTGCATTTGTATTAGGTATGGTCGCAGAGCGTTGTTTTTCGCATTTTGTCCGTAATTTATGTGCATGTTAGGTTGTTAATCGTATGTATAATTGTATAAAGTAAACCAGAATTGAATATAGTGTGTGTCTAATCAATTTAAGCAGTTATAATACAATACTACTATAGTAGATATGGAAAAAGATACACCCGTTGTAGAAGCAAAGCGTGTTCGTGTTGGTAATAAGAGATTAGTTATTCGTCCGCGTGTTGTACCCGTCCCCGTCCCCGTACCCGTCCCCGCAAGTGAAGATGAGTATGTTCTCCAGACGATGTTGACGTGTCTGGGTAATAAGCGTTCTCTAGTGTGTCATATCCGAGATGCTGCGGACAATGTGTGTAAGCGCTTGGGTAAATCTCGTTTGCGTATTCTGGATGGGTTTGGTGGGTCTGGTGTGGTTTCCCGTAAGTTGTCTTATGTGTCATCATCTCTTCATTATAATGATATGGAGGAGTATGCGTATTTGATGGGTAAGTGTTCAGTGGAGACGCCAACGGCGTCGCAGCGCGGGCGTATCGCGGCGCATATCGGTTCGATGAACGATTTGGCCGCGTCTGGTCCGTATGTGCGCGGCTTTGTGTCCGAGTTATACGCCCCTGTAGATACTGAGAATATAGAGTCTGGTGAGCGCTGCTTTTACACTCAGGAGAATGCTCAGATAATTGATACATTGCGTGCGTATATTAGTAATCATGTAGAGGATGAGTTACAAGCATATTGTCTAGTCCCTTTGCTGAACAAGGCGAGTATTCACGCGAATACTTCAGGTGTGTTCAAGGGTTTTCATTCTGAGGATGGTGTGGGTAAGTGGGGTGGTGCTGCCGCTCGGTGTTTGCCTCGTATCAAGGGTGATATTCGCTTGGATGTTCCAGTGTGGAATACAAGTGAGCCATTTACAGGGCGTGCAACACGTAGTGATATAAATAGTTTGATTGATAGTGAGTTTGCAGACGGTAGTTTGGATTTGGTGTACTTAGACCCTCCGTATAATCAGCATCCGTATGGAAGTAATTATTTCATGTTGAATCTGATAGCCTCTAACGTGGCGCCAGACCCGTCAACGTTATCTCGTGTGTCAGGTATTCCAAGTACATGGAATCGTTCCGATTATAATTACAAGAAGAAGGCAATGGATGCGATGAGTGGTTTGTTGGCGTCGTGTTTGCGCAAGAGCGCCTATGTGTTAATATCGTATAACGACGAAGGTATAATTAGTGATGATGAATGGACCTCAATGCTGGAACCATATAATATGGAGTTGTTTGAGACGGAATACAACGCATATCGTGGTTCTCGTAATTTGGCGGGTCGCAGCGACAAGGTGACGGAGCGCATGTATTTGGTAAGTGCGAAAGCGGTTTAATGCATGTTGATATATATGATTTATATGGAAGAGAAACTGCTGGTAAAGAAGGAGTATAAAATAAAACAAAAAGAGGTGCATAGTAATCTATTTTTGTTTTGTATGTTAGGTGGTGTGGGCGTCGGGTACGCCACGATCATGGGGTTGATTTATTACGACATTCATAACATGACCCATAATCTGTCCAAACTAATGGATATTACGAATGACGCGATTGCGTTTGCGGGTGCGAATAGTAATGTGACCGCGATGGAGGGTATGCGTTACTCTCTGAACGAGATCGCTGATTGTGTGATCCATAAGTATTGTCGACATGTTCCTGCGTAGATTAGTTAGTTGAATAGTCCAGAATTATGGTTGTATACAGGCGTGATTGCATTCTCATCGGGTCCTACTAATTTTGCCATATGATCAAAGTTGTAATCTGTTGTCGCATTAGGGTTTTCTACTTCTACTATATATTTTCCTCTGGGGGTAGGTTGAACATATAGAGCACTTCCATCATTTTCATTTCCAGAAATACGTACAGGTGGAGGTGGTTTATATTTGTTGATCATGGAGTTATTTGTTTTTGTTACTCCTTTTGATTTTTTTTCTGTTACTCCTCCTCTTTTGTTGTAACGACGTGTTTTGGCCTTGCGCTTGGTGTTGCGCTTCGCATTGCGCTTCGTCTTGCGCTTCGTTCTGCGCTTCGTTCTGCGCTTCGTTTTGCGTCCGCCAAGCGACCACCCTCGTGGTTTATTTTTTTTTCTAGAAGCAATAGCATAGTCTAATCGTTGCATATTCGTGGCAGGTACGTTTCCTGATGGTCTCAAACGTTTCAATGGTGGTTGTTGTTTGTTTGTTTTGTTTGCGGTTTGTTGAAGATTGATGACGTTTCTTTTTTCGGCCGGGATTTCAGCGGTTGGATCATACGGGTATTTATTTTTGTGGTCATATTTTGGCCAATCATCGTTGTCACTATCGCTCCAGTATTCTGGTTGTTTTCTTTTGTTGTCAGGTGCGTCGTCGTCTGCAAGTAATGCAAGTGCCGCCTGGAATTCGTCCTCAGTGTAATTATTCTTGTCATTGGGTATTGGGTTAGAATGTGGGTCGGCAAGCATGGTTTCCTAGAGTACCGCAAGAATAAAAACAAATGAGTGACCATTTATTTTTGTATTGTGTTTGAAAGAATCCTCTGTTTAATCTTTAGACCAAATATCCACGTCTGTAGTTTCTTGTCTGCACATTGGGCATTTTTTTACAATGGGTTCGTTATGATAATTAGAATAAACTTCGTTTTCGTTTGTTCTTTTTAGTTTCCCCCAACATGAACCACAAAAGTGATGATTACACAATGTTCTTACTGTGCCATAGGTATAGTGAGTGGTCCAGTGTGATTCTGGATAGTTCCAACAAGAGTTCTGAATAGGTTCGTAACATATGGGACATTCTTCTTTGTCTGGTGAGTTGTTGTATTGTTCTATGATTATTTTTCTGTCTGTCCATCTATTTGTGAGCGCCTGTATCATTCTGTGTCTGGATAAGGTGAGAGGTATTGGTTCGTATCCATGTTCATTGTTTTTTTGATTTAAACCAGTTAATGTTCGCATATCAAAACTGTATTTGAATGGGTTCATATATGCGATAATTTTTAATTCCTTTAATGTGTATGAGTGAAAGTCTGGTCGTTCGACTGAATACAGATGGATTAGTTTGTCTATATTTTTTTTTTTTCGACCTCCAAACGTTCCTGGGCAGTGTGCCATCGTATGTCGCGCGCTGTCGCAAAATAGGCAGTTCTGTTTTTTCACTGATTTTGTTATTGTCATTGTATTATGTGGTTGATTCAATAGGATTGACATGTCATATCGTTTCAATTCTTTATCGACCGTCGTGCGCTTAAAAGAATTGAATCTTTATGATTCTGATAGTCCATTGGCATTACAAGGCATAATATATGATTGATATCTGATAATGTCTTGTAATACGGGCTTCTAACTTGGCCGAACGTAAAGTTAGACACATAAAGCGTGAAAAGCACAGTCGCCTGTGTATAAAAGATAATTAACATAACTCACTATAATAGGTACTCTCAAACATAATCACTTACGTAAGGTTCCAGCGCGTTCGCTTGCGTCATTGTATTATATGAATTGCTAGTTCCCGAGAAGCGGTAAAACGTAGGCTCGGGTAGTTCCCGAGAAGCGGTAAAACGTAGGCTCGGGGAGTGATGATAATTATTTGGGTGATATATATATAAATATATAATCCCGTTCCCTTTGTGTATTTGAATAGACCATTAATATTCGTTTTGCCAAAGAAACCTATACCGGTTGGCCCCCATATAGGAGATGATTTGATAAAGTAAATATTATTGCAAAGTTCAATCATGCGGAAATCTTGTTTAGACCTTGCACAAGATTGACATGTTATTATGTCAAAACCGTCCAGACGACGGAAAGCAACCAGGGGACGCTCTGAGATATTATATCCACAAAATAAATAAAATAAATAAAAAGGTCTTCTAATCAGGACTCCGTAAGTAGAAAATTAATCCAGAAGGCAGCATGACATAAGACCGCGTATGGAAATAAAGTATGATTAGACATAGAGAAGCGTGAAAAGCACATTCGACCGTGTATAAAAGGCGATGCAAATCGTCTGGGTAATATAATATTATTATCCCGTTACCTCTGTGTAGGTGGTTAATAATCAAAGTATGTATTTGAATGAATGATTTGTGGATTAGATTTATATTTCCTAGCCTGATCAACTAGGTAAGTATTTATGACGAGAATCAAATAGTTATTTAAGTATGTAGTTTGATGCATTGTTGTTTTGGTAGAAGACCGCAAAATAACAATCCCAATTAAGCCAATGCTGAAATCTTGTTCAGAGTTTGCACAAGGTAGAAAAAACCAATCTAATCCGTCTCGACAACGGGAAAGCAATCCGGAGGACGCTCTGTTTTTTATTTTGTTTTATCTATATCTATTATGAAATATGTCCGAAAAAAAACAAATGGCGAACCATTTGTTTTTTTTGTTTTTGTTTTTTTTTGTTTTTGTTTTTTAATATCCGTCCTCGTATGCTAATTTGTAGGCTAGGTATCCCATGAATGTGACGAATATGGCGAGTATAATGATTGTTTCTGCAATAGCTGTCATTGTGTTCGTTTTTTTAACGTTGTTCTTTGTTGATGTCACTGGAATGTTTGTGTGAAATGGAATCAATTCTTTTTATGTGATTTATTTTATCCCCTACCACTCTTGATCTAGGCCAAATGGGTCATCTTCGTATTGCGTCGTGTCGTGAACATATCTTGTTCGTTGCGCATTTGTTCTGGCAGCGTAGTCGAGTTCTTTTTGTACAAGTATCACGACTTCATTGACAGCGAGTTCAACAACCCGTTCCGATACGGCTAGATATTCGTGTGGTTTCCACAGGGAAGAGTTGTGTGCGAGCGCGTCCCATTTGTGTGCCTTTACGCATACGGATGGAATGGCAATGGCGGGTGCATATTTCCCCCCGACTCGTTTGTATATGGATATGCGTTCGACAATGCGCTGCATTTGCGCCGCGACGGCGTCAGAGTCTGCTGTGTTTTCTGTTGATATTTCAACATAGTGGTTGGGCGTTCCGTAGTTGCCTACCTCAAGGCGCTTCGCGATGGTTTCCGTGTGATGGAAGTCGCATCCGGCTGCGAATACAACCGATGGGAAGTAAGGAACGTTTGCACATAGCATTTCTTCAGCGCGTACATTTTTGAAGTATCGTTCGATGGCGTTGCCTGTGGCTTGTCGTTTCTTTCCTGCAGCATGAAGTTGGTCGTTGGTGCCTTGTACCTTGTCCTCTCCAATGTAGAGTGGGTATTGCGTTCCATTGAATGTCCACATGATGATTCCAGCGTCGGGTCTGATGGATACTCTTGCATCAATAGATGTCGTGTTGGATGTGTCGTCGATGATATGTTTTGGGTTTCGCATATGCCTAGCAAGGTCTTCTAGTGAAACCTTTTTTAGGTATTGAATGGAACCGCCATGTGGCGCAATGAGCGCGCGTGCGCGTTCAAGAAGGGGGTCGATGATGGTCTTGAGGTTTCCCTCGCTGACGTTAGAGTCATCGACAAGTGTGCGTCCGTCCTGATGCATGGCGAGATGCCTGTTGCTGAGTCCAGCAGATTGGTTGATGGCAGGTTGAGCAACAATAGTATTGATTTGTTCTGCCATGGTGAATAATGTGCGTAAGTGTCGTAATCGAATTGGATATAACGTTGTTTGTGTATGATGCGGCAGGGTAGGTTAATTAATTTATGTCAATTCTTTTTTTTTATGAGGTATGAAGTGTATTTTAGAAATATAATAATGTATGTTTATAGTAAGTATGACAACAGTAAAAAGGCGTAATAGGTTATCTAAGAGTAAGAGACCGTCTAAGAAGTACCTGAAAAGGGTCTCATTAAAATCAAAGAGACCTACGAAGCGCAAGAAGGTGAAGCGTACCCGTCGAAGTCAAAGAGGTGGTGTGAGTGAACGCGAATCGGCAAAAGATGCTATATCATCTATGCGTGCGTCGCAGACGTACAACAGCAATGTATTCAATGCTCGTATTAAGGGTTCTATTCCTGTAAAGAACACACCCAATTGTAGGCATTCAACATCTATTAAGCAGTATTTGATTTCCATTGGATATAACGATAACGATGGTAGCCCCGCTATAATGAGTGTGGTGCGGTCATTGTCCAAACTAAGCATTGAAGAAGTTAACACAATGAGTAAAAATGAGATAGATAAACACTACTCTGCATGGAGGTTAGCAGAGGCTGTGCGTCGCAAAGAGTTGCGATTACTTAAAAAGCAAGGTGTATCTGTAGTGCGAACCGTCAAATCCAAGAAGGTGAGACCAGTTGTTCCTTCAGAACCTAGACCTACCTCCAGAACCATGCAAATAAGTTCGAATAATGAATCGACTGCTGCGTATGATGCCGCAATAGCGATGATGGAACTCGATAAAGAAATCGATGAAGAGATCGATGCGGATGCGATACGTGTTATGCATGAGTGTGAGTTTGATACTGCTGAAGAGATGGGTTACACTGACCCCCCGCCCACGATTACTGCGGATACTATACCGCCTGGGTTTACGCCCGTAAAGGTAAAACCGAATAATAATAAGTCCAATCCCAATCCCAATCCCAATCCCAAATCTCTTTTTGATGCTGCACCATCACAGGCTGGTGATGATGAGTTCATGCGTTTTATGGATATGGATATGGAGCAGGACATGTAGGATATGTATATAGGCGCGCGCCCCGAGTAGGAAGTCGAGTAAAAGTAAACCTTAACAATCCAGAATTGAACGTATACGTTTATGTGTTGAAGATACATAAACGTAATTAAACAAGCATGCGTACCCATCTGGTTCAAGTAACTCCTGACTTGGAGATAAGTTATGACGTGGGTCAGAGTGCGCAAGAGAACCACGATATGATCGACGCCGCCGCCCCCACGGATTTATGGTTTCATGTGACGGGTCGTCCGTCGTGTCATGTGATCGCGCATGTTCCTGAAGAGGTGTTGGATATGCCGTCGAAGGTGCGGCGTGCTGTGCTGCGTAAGATTACGACCCAAGGCGCAGTGTTGTGCAAGCGGTTCTCCAAGTATGTTTCTGAGAAGCGTTTGAGTTTGGACGTGGCCCGTGTATCTGGCGTGGAGAAAAGTTCAGTTCCAGGGTCAGTTGTGGTAAATGGTGAATCGCAAACGGTGATTATCTAGTTGATAAAATAAAAAGTGATAGTAGTTAGTTATAAGATGTTACATGTATAATTGTTTCTATTCTGTCTCTGCTAGTTATTGGGACCAACCTGCATTCGCTGGGTCGTGCATATCGTGAAGTGATAGTAGTGTCATGGCTGCGATGAGTTCATCTTCTCTGAGCATTTTGTTTTGTTGATTATTTTGAGTTTGGGATCTGGTTTTTATCTGCGAGTTCGTTTGCAGTGCTGTAGCCAGCATCGCATGCGTGTGCGTGTGCGTTGCGACGGGTGCGTTGGCATTCGCCATTCTTGTCTGAGAGCGTGTGGAAACCATGATAATGTTGTAGGGTGATTGCATAGTATGTCATATGTATAAGTAATTCAATTCTTTTTATGTGTGTCTTCAATGAGTGTGCAGTATTCTTCTGCTGATAGTCGTCTCTTGTTGATTGCTATGCATCGCATAACGGTTTCTGCGTCTGTTTCGTCTGGGTCGTATCCGTATGCTTGGTAGAATTGTTCTTGCATGTCGTCGTCATCCCATAGAATGCGCTTCGCGTCGTGGTCGGGTGTGCCACGATGCTCATCTATTCTGTGTTCCCATAATGGTGCGCGATATGCATAATATTCCCAGTGCTGTCGGAATGCGGTGCGCATGGCATCGCTGGCTCCCTCAATGCGAGTCGATTCATCATGTATGGGTGTATCGTATGGACAGAATGATAGTTCGTCTGACATGGATATGGTTGTTTGTGTCTGTAGAGTTTTGACTGCGGAATGAGTGTGTGTATATGGGTCTTGGTCTTGTGGTTGTATGTTAGATGGTGGTACAAAGAGTGCCTTTCCCATTTTTTGTTTGGTTGCGTATGCTGCAATGAGTGCGGTGCGTGCGGCGCGTTCAATATCGATGGGTATGTGTATGTTACCTCCTGTAATTTTGATTGGATTTTTGCGCAGTTTGTCTAGGTTTCTGAATAGGGTTGCAATTTTTTTGCAGTTAGTGGGTTTAATTTGGTCTCCCGCGATATGTGTGATGACGTGTTCGACGGTGGTTGTGTCCATGATATCAGTATCAGGGATGTCAGTGTGTCCAAAGAATGAAGGTTGGCTGGAAGAGTTGGTTGCGTCATTTTGTGAACGCATTCCTTCGCGTAATACATCGGATGTAAATGGTCGTATCATAAGGTTGTTTACAATATCATTGAATGCGTTTATGACCTCAGTTTCCGTGTTGTCATCTGTTCGTATTCTGTTTGTTTGTTTGAGTAGATAGTTATAGAACTCTGGATTAAGTGGGAAGTAGTATGTGATATAAATATTCAGTATGAGAGTGATAAGCATATCAGTGAGTTGAGATTGTATGAGTTCTTGTATCCAGAATATTGTTTTTTCCTTGTTTTTTAGCAATATATTGGTTGCGATTGCTTGATGAACATCTTCTGCGGAATATAGATATTGTGTGAATACAAAGTCTGGTCCCAGTTCATTGTCCATGGTGTCTTCGTGTGTCTGTTCGGTAGGGATATTTATTTGTTCCATACTGTTTGTATAAGTGTAATGCTATGGGTTTAACTGTAACTATTAATTCAATTTATTATCACATGCTAAAGTATAACATGCCCAGTAATAACCCTTGGATTTTGCACATGGCTGCTACCCGTAAACTTAATCCCAATGCTGAGTTTAAGGAGATTGCTAAGATCGCAAAGAAGACATATAAGGCAGTATCTGGCGTAGTGACAAAGACAAGTGCTAAAAAGAGTAGGAAGGCCAAGAAGGGAACTGCCAAGAAGACTAAGAAGGCCAAGAAGGGTAAGAAGGCCAAGAAGGGAACTGCCAAGAAGACTAAGAAGTCCAAGAAAGGTAAAAAGTAAAGTATTATTTGTAATGTTAATATCGCGTAGAATATCTCTGCGGTACTAACAATAGGCTGTTATCTCGTATGAATCATCCTTTTGATTTTTCTACGTATTCTATCCGAACGCAAGTGTATTTAGATTCGCAAACGGGCGAATACAGTACTATTTTAGCAGTAGACCGTATGCCAACGGAGAGGACACCCTTTCGTGATATGGTGCGTATGTTGCGTATGCCTCCACTGTCTCGTCACTCTGGTGGTATATCCAATCCTTGTTTGAGACAAGGATTGTATGCATTGACAATGGGTGCCGATGCACATTTGTTTGGTCGATTTTCGGACAATAGCCCTTATATGGGTATAAATGATCTACCAGTTCTTATTACGTTATTATCTCGTTGGGGATATCGAGTAGATACAAGTATGAACTCTATCATTTCACGTATCAATCCGCGTCAAACAATGATGTCTGGAGATGGTATTGTTTGTTACATTAGTATAGGCGACCATGGTAGTCTGGTAACGTCAACTCAAAATTGAATTGTTTGTATGCGGAATAGAATACGTATAATCATCTATCTAAACTACAGCGAGTTGCACAAATGCCTCCACGTCTGATTGTAAAGAAGCGTCCAGATCCAGAACCGACTGTGTCCGTTTCTGAGGATTTGTCATGTGTCGAGGTTTCTAACCCAACGGTAAAGAGGTTAGTAAAACGTGTGATAAAAAAGAAAAGGGTTATTTCCTCAGAGTCAGCAGAGCCAGAGCCAGAGCCAGAGCCAGAGCCAGTGATATTACAAAAAGACCCTATCGATGTTTATATGTCCTCGCTAAATGATTCTGATCGATTGGTTATGGATATTGCAAAAGACCATTTGGGAACGTCATTCTGTATGGAAAAGAGTGTCGGGTTTGTGGAGTTCTTGGCATCACAAAGGTGATATGACTGATTAGAAAAATATTGTATTGTTATGACAATATTTTTTCACGTGTGTAGGTATTTAGTGGTGACGACGGCTCTTTCTGGACTTTCTGGACTTTCTGGACTTTCTAGATTTTTTAGATTTTTTAGACTTTCTGGAGTGCTTCTTGGTGCGTCTTTTCCCTCCGGTAAACTGTGCAGGGTCGTTCGTACAAAACGATCCAATCCCAGCATATTTTCCCTGTCTTCTCAATTTCGCACAAGACTTAGCCCCCCCTCTATGATGACGTTTGCTACGAGACGTTCTGTTCTTGCGACAGTGTGTGCGTCCGTTTTTCTTGCGGACAACGCGACATCCTCTGACTTTACGACATTTGCGTGTGTGTTTTCCAATACAAAGGCTCTTTCCCATAGTCTATATAATTAGTAAAGAAAACAAATTATTTGTTGGTCATTTGTTTTTTAAACTCCGCGAAAGTCATTGTGCTATTTTTATTGTGTATTACCTTTTCTGTTGATGGTTTACGTAGAACGTTCATATCAGTCATTCTTCCAACACAAATAAATCGTGTGTCGATAATGTCTGTTTCATGTGGATTTTTTACGTTATTAGAGTTCTCTACCTTTGTCTTGGTGTATGTAGCGCTTTTGAGTTTCGCAAACCGTGCACCTATTTTTTGACTATGTATTCCTCCAGTGGTAGTTTTTTTTTTGGTTTCGTTTTTTTTTGCATTAGGGTCGGTAGGTGGTTCTACGTCACGACGTTGTAATAGGTGCCACGCATGAAACTGTAATGCGTATTTTTTTGCAACAACATTGAGCATGTTAGTAGGTACAGAAGTGTTCGCGTAATAGATGAATGCCGCTCTTTCTTCATCGTATGCCATGGCAACAGAACCTGCTGGTGTATTTTCTAATACGGTACGGTCTATGATGGGAGTATTATGTGATGATTCTGTATTGCCTATTTTTTTTAGTTTCAGTTGTTCTAGTTGTTCTGTGTATTTTGTTAGGTATGCTTCTGTTTTCGTGGGTTTCTTTTTTGACGGCGGATATTTAGAAAAGAAAGAGAATGTGAATACATTGGACATCCGCGTGTATAACCCTCTAGAGATTGTAGAGAATGATTGTGACAACATACCTATCGGTCTGTCTATAACTCGGAAAAAATACATGACCATGAAGGGAAAATATGATAGAGTGTTAATGATAGGTGAAATAGTATAGGATGGTGCGTGTTCATCGTCGTCCATAGGTAAGTTACTAAAGTAGGCTACAATATATACAGAGTTCTTACGACTAAAGCATGGTTCGACGCAAGTTCATGAGGCTGTCTATTTCGCTAGACATGTCGGCGCAGTCAATCACTTCGTAATCGTTACATACCGCCTCGGGATGTAACACCACGAGTCGCAGATTGCGTACGGTCTTACCGTATTTGCTTTCGAGTATGTACTTGTATGTGTTTAGTTGTAGACTGTAGTGCCAGTAGTTCGTGTTGTCTACATGTGCAATGCATGCTGTTGTTGCTGTGTCGCCAAAGTTGTTTGCATAAGATATGTCTTTGGCGCGTTTCCAGTCGTAAATGTCTAGGGTTCCGTCCTCGTTTTGGTATACCATGTCAACGGAACCTGCTAGTTTGAGGTCTTCGTCGTATACCATCCATTCTGTGCGGTATGGGGTTTTGTCGCGACATTCTTCTGCAACGAAATGCATGAAGTAGTCCCATTCTACTGTGTCGTTAGATATGGCACAATCTCCTTCGTGTTTGTCTTCGTTGTATGAGTCGATGAGCATTTCGTGGTCGGTGGCAACGAGTTTGTCATCCTCGTCGACAAGATATTGGTTCATAAAGCATTCAATATCGAGATGTAGTTTGGTTCCCGCTTTGCTTGCGGTAGCACCGTTATCATTCCATAGTTTTTTGATTTGCGTTGGCGTCATTCCCCAGTATTTGTTGTCTTCGTTCCAGTTTTTTCCTGCCATCATTTTTCGAATGATGAGATCTGCGTTGAATGATGGGAAGTGTGAGTGGTTCCATTTGGTGACGCTCATGTATTTGGATTTTGTGTCGTTGGTGATGGTGTATTTGTGCCATTTTTCTTCGAATTGTAAGAACTTGTCTCTCTTGTGTGGGTTACGCTTCTTAAGTACATCAATAAAGGATGGTGGAGATGGGTCCTCCTTAGATGCTGTTGTCAAAAACTTATCCATGACTATTGTCTTGTGTATGGGTAGTATATACCATATGTGTATTGTATCTAAGCAATATAGGAAGCATTGATTTCAATTCTATTTATATGATAATAATTATGAATTATATAGTTGGTTCGGGTATAAATTGTCCATTAACATCGGTCATGGTTGATTCTATAACTCCTTTATCTTTTCTCTCTGCTATGATAAGAAAGGATACTCTTGCATCTGAATGTTCGTTTTTGCATTTGATATGTAGAATGTTTCCGTGTTCATTTTCAGTGTCTATTGAACCTCTAACTGGGTCCCAATCGCTCTCATTGGTTACAAATATGGATGGATTTTTACACAGGCTTGCGAATGTTCCCTGTGTCATATGAAACAACTTATCGATGTTTACGTATGCATCTCCGTCAGCGAGTGTGACTGTGTCACGGTACATGAGGTCGAGTCGCGGTGCTTCTACACTAGCGTGTTTAAGTGTGCGCCCCATTTCTCCCATGTCTTCAAGTGGGTGTTCTATAGTAAAGTTTTTCGCCAGCCCTGTGATGGTTCCGCTGGTGATGACATTGGTTACGTAGTTGTTTCCCAGTCTGATCGTGTTAGAAGATTCCACGCGTGCGCCCGCTCCAATGGCGGTGCTGTTGGTGAGTGATGGGTTAGTGACGTCTGCGCCCGCTCCGATTGCGGTGTTATGCGATCCTAGAACGTTGTATGCTAGAGACTGTAGTCCAAGTGCGGTATTGTAATTACCATGAACGTTATTAATTAGCGATTCGTATCCGAGTCCACTGTTTGCGTATCCAGTGGTGGTTTTCATGAGTACGCGTTTTCCCATAGCTACGTTATATTTTGCATTTTCTTGAACTGCGTTCAAGTTATCCGTGCCAACAGAAGTGTTTTCTAGTTCATCGGTGATGAGTGATGTATTAATACCATCTGTTCCATTTGTTCCGTCTACACCATCTACCCCAGGTTGTCCTTCTGGTCCTATCAAGTGTTCCCAAGACGGATGACATTCATTTGCATGTATGTGATTTACTGATCCATAATTGTTTACCGCAGCAGTTCCAGTGGAACTGCATGGTGCAGTTTTCAGAATGGTTCCGTCGGCAAAATGTACTCCTCCTACCTGCAAGAGGGAACTACCCGATAGGTCAATATGACTGTTCATCGAAGAACGTGTGTTTGTGTTACCAGTTGTTCCAGTAACAACTTGTGCTGCATTAACGGTCTGATTTGCCCCCGTAATATTATGTTTGCTATTGTATGCTAATCCTCCAAATTGTTTGAATGATGACATTATGTGTGTAGTTGTTCGTATATATACTACATACATAAATAATGAAAGCCACTTACGAGGATCGAACTCGTGGCCTACACCTTACGAAGGTGTTGCTCTACCACTGAGCTAAAATGGCAGAAATGTATTCTTGTTCACACAGTGTATAGCCTATATTATACAATAGATAAGCCACCTATGAGGATTGAACTCATGACCTACACCTTACAAGGGTGTCGCTCTACCACTGAGCTAAGATGGCTGATGGCTGATAGTGTGTGAATGATGTATTATTCATCTGCTGTAACATAATATATATATAGCCACCTATGAGGTTCGAACTCATGACCTACACCTTACTAAGGTGTTGCTCTACCACTGAGCTAAGGCGGCCGATAGTTATAGCGTATGTATGAATAGTGAATACACAAATACTATTATAGGTATCTCTATAAGTTGTTTTGTATATGAATTATTATAGTATTATTATTCCGAAATACTGAAACTTTTAAGATATTCGTGAAATGAATTTTTTATCTTTTTGGATTTCCTTTTGCGTTTTCGAGGTTTTCTTTTTTTTGTTTTTTCTAATGGTGGAACAGACATATCCCCCTTTGTGAAACTGACATCACTTGTCTTGTCGTCGTGGAACAACACTGGTAGACCGTCTAGTACTGGATCTTTCATCTGTTTGGGAGTTAACCTGTGTTTATTATTTTTGGAATGTTTTTTATTCGCCATGACAACGATGGTTGCTTGAACACATGTTGGTTTTCTAACCCTACGTGTATGTTGAAAGTTATGTCTTGGTACAATTTGTATCGTCGGCATGTTAGTGTACATGTCTAAAAGAAAAGAAATACTCGTTTGTGTCTTAGTGTTTTTTTGTTCCACATTTGGAACATCCGTCACCAGATTGAGAGTAGAGTATATCATTCATTGCTGTGTACATGCGAAATCGAGAGTTCGATGGTGTCATCATTTGAAATGAACTTGGGGATGTATACACATTTTTTGTATTAGGATTAGATTTTGCCTTAGTAGAGATAGAAAACTGCATACCGATTTTGTTGTTGCTGACTTTCATGTCTGAGTTATGTATACAGTACATACATATGAAAGTAAATAATAACGTACACTCACTGATTATCACATTTTAGTAGAGTATTATTCTTGTACCATTCTGGTGCACTGGTATAATTTATTGTGGTGCCACAATGATTGTTCATGTAAAAAGGGAATGGTTTGTCCTCGCCAGTTTTCACTAATTCTCTTGCGCGTAAACGGTTGATATAATCGCTAAACCCACCCACGGTTGTGGTGGGGGTTTGGTTGGTTCCCGCACTACATCCAGTGAGACGTTGCATGATATTATGAGTGGATGAAGGTTGATTTATGACGGGTCTACAAGAGGGTTTGTCTGTGGTTGGTATAGGTTGCGCGGTGCATCGTCCTTCTCTCTGGTTCTTTTCGTGGAATATGGGGATGACTCCCACGTTTTGTGTATGCTCTGATGATGTGAGATTCATAGTAGGTTGTGTCACAGCACTTGGATATGTGCCCTTGACCCACTTGTATTTTGTGGATATCATGGATTTGGTATTGCGTACCGATCTTTGGTATGCTTCAGCAGACGTAGCGCCAATTTCAGCCTTCACTAGAGGGAATGCCATGACAGGTGACATGGTTGCGTTTGTGACAAACCCTACGGGCATCGTGCCACGAAAGGGTGTTCTTACGCTGGAGTTGCGACTGGTCTTGCCTATGTATGATAGGGTTTTTGAACCACCGTTGATGGAAAATGTGCTATGATGATCACGATTGTGTGATACAGCCTCGGATTTTTTCTTTAATGTTTGAAGAGACATGCGTTCTATATATAGTACGCATAAATAAAATAGTTGTAAACGACCGTGTATCAGTAGGGTAGATAAATCATGTCAGTTTTTCACCGACGTCCTTAAACTGCATTGGATCCATGAGTTCCTCTACAAATTTGTTTATCTTATGTGGGTCAATAATTTTTGATTTCCTCATGCATCCACAGAATGGGAATAATCTTTTTTTTCTAATTTCCGCATTACGGATTTCTTGATAAAACATTTGGTCTATTACAGAGAATGCCGATTTGAGCGCAAGTATCTCGCGCATGTTGTCCTTTTTTTTCACAAATAGTCCTTTCAGTCGTTCAATGCGTTCATGCGCGGTTTCTAGATGTATGCCTGTGTCCTGTATTATCCCTGTAGTTGTACGAAGTTGTTCTATTTCTGAGCGATAGTTGATGTATCGTATTTCGTTCTTGACGTTCTTTAGCACGGTGATGATGCTCTTTCGGCGGTCTTCTATTTTTTTAATGATGGAAAATATATTAGTATGATAAATCACTGGATACCGCAGGCGCACGGCTTCTGGTATGACAAATCTGTTCATATCCTTGATCTCCATAATTTTTTTATCAAGTCCTGTCATTTTTTGCGCCATTTCCTCCATGAGATCTATATGACGAGTGTTTGTTGCTGACGGGTTTACAGCATTTTCCATTTCCGCCGTGGCACTGTATTCAAAATCACGAAACAATAGAACCGAACCAGATGCGAATTCCATGCTAGTTTGTAGTTTGTCGTATTGATGTGATGACATGGTGTGTGCCTCGGTCGCCGCGTCCAGTTTAAGGTAATTAACAATTCCTAACAGAACTCCAATAAAGGCGTTAAGGATAGCAAGGGATAATGAGCCCCATTCGTGATAATCGACTGCGCCTGCGAGAACGGTTGCGATGGCGGAGAGAATGATGGCTGGCAACATCAGATAGTTTAGTTGAGATGCGGTATGTGACTTTGATTCCATGTAGATAATCTTGTGACCTTTTAGGTAACTGGCCAGTATGTCGAGCGCAGACGAGTACCTGTGGTTAGGAGTGTTGTAGTATTTTTCTATTTTGCGCTCCACGTCGCGGAAGCCCAGTTTATGGAATCTAGGCGATAACGCCCCAATGGTGCTAGTGTTGGAATTATTTGTCCGCCGTCGATGACGATGTGGGTGAATGGTATTATCGGACGATTCGTCACTATTGGTATCACTCATATCGCTCGCACTTTCGGTTAAAAAATTACGCGATTGTTGTATTTCTGTAGGATAATCAGATGTGTTCGCGCCTGCTAACGGGTCGCGATAATCTCCTGAAGTTAAAGGGGAAGTATTTCTGTTGACATCGCCTAGTATTGGTATTTCCCCTATATCAATTACCAGATTGGGCTTATGTCGACTCTCTGGAAACATCTAGGTACTGTATATCAAATAGATAAAAAACCAGTAAATAAAATTGAATTAGACTACAATATACATCTAGATGGATAATAATAGTAATGTCATTGCGGTCAAAGACCTCCACATAATGAACTATCTTGCAAGAGCACCCATAATATATCCTCACGTAGCGGAAGAAATCTGCAACGAGTGTAAAGGTGATTGGGGCCAGTTTGTAGATATCGATACGACGTCTATGGTTATTCCAATGAACCCTAGAAAACAAAGAAAACAAAAATCGTGGGTACCCAAATGCCAGACGATTGATGAGATGAATATACCAATATCCGAAGAAAACTCAGAACCATGGTACGATACCGTGTCCAAAATATCAATATGCTCATCCCCCATCCTATTTATCGGAAAACTAATACTATCTATGTTTTCCACTATAGAAAAAGATAATATTCATCCCCCACAAATTATGAATATTGAAGAACCACTTCCACAGTGAAAGAAAAATTATTTCCACGCAGATTAACAATGTCTCCATGTTTGTCGAGAAGACGTACTGCCATTTTATCTATTTTGACTGGACCAAAGTAATGACGTGTTTTAAACGTAGATAGATTTCCCGGATGCATCATCCCTAACTGTTGTATTTGTCCTGTGGAGTATACAGGTATCTGTGCTAAAATATTATTGCCAATGTATCCACGTTGCGTCCTAGACACCACTGTATTGGTGACAAAGTTGTTGTTAAAATCATCCAATTCCAAGAAGATGTAGTCAATTATATTGGTATCAAATACACCTTCGCTTCTAAGAATGCAGTAATGTGTGACAGAATTACCTAAAAACGATACAACGTCTTCCTCGTCTGGTAATTTTGGAACAACATAATCTGGTTTTCTGAATCCCATAATGTATCCGATATTGCGGTGGTCGAGAGAAGATGTAAATCCAGCGGTTTCGCTTGTATCACAGTCAGTGATATCTGATGAGACGACCACAGATTGAAAGTGAACCTCATAATAGAAATCGGGACTGAGATTTGCAGCGTTTGTATCAAATGCGTAGAAGGGTAGTCCTGGGTCAAGAGATATTTTTGCACGAAATACAGTCTTTCGTGTAACAGGATCAATCATTGCATGAATCAGGCGTAGTCCATTGGTGTTGCTGAATATATTATTGAGAGTGGTCGTCATTCTTTCCTCAGTATAGTTCCCTGCAGGTATGGTCACAGTATGCATGGTATCCGCTGACATACCATATACATTGAACGTTTTAATATAGAAGGTGTTGAGTGCAGGTTCATCTGACACATTGTACCAAGTATTCGGCAGGTTGATAGAAGAGAGTGATAGAGAGATAACACGGTCTAGGTTATCCGGTAAGGTCACAATAAACGATTCTGCAGAAGTGGTGTCTGATGCGTCTCTAAACACAGAATCAACACAAACAACCTTACTTACCGTAGTTCTGTCCAATGGGTTCATGTTTCCAAATGGCACCCCATCGTTTATCTGTGCGTGTATGGTAGGTGGACTGGGGCGCTGATTTTCAATAATACTGTTATGCAATATATTTTGGATTATCTCACCTTCTGATTCATCGTTGTCTTCTGATTCACCGTCGTGTTCTGAATCATAGTTGCCTTCTGATTCACCGTCGTCTCCTGCCATCATGATTCGTGTAAGACGGTCTTTGATTTGTATAAAAAACCGGAACATTTGTTTATTATTTGCAGCAGTATTAATGCGTTTGGTAACAGCGTCATGTATTACATGATATGTCATTGGTTCGTTCAGAGGAATACCTATAATATCCTTTAGTTCTGAAACGGAATAGTTATTTGTGTCATAATCAAAGGTGCTCATCCTATGGTAGTGTCTCCAGTATCTACAGTACCTTACGAATATCTTGCTAAACGGTTAGTGGACCAACTGTTTCGGAATGATTCGTTATTCCGCGAAAGTGATTTCGGAAAACAGTTTGAATATCGCATGCGATGTTCATCTTGGAATTGGATTTAATATAACAACTCGACGGGTCTAGTGCTGATTTGTCTTGATAGATAAGAAGTTTCTCTGGAACAAGGGTGAGCCCTGAACCGCGTTTCATATGTGTCTTTCCTTTGAAGCATATCGCTTCGATTTTTTCGACTAATTCCATATCGTAGCGAGATATCGCTTCACGATCCATGCGGTATTCGCCTGTATATATATATCTGTTGTAATTGTTGTTACTATAGATCCATGGCGGCTGATCAGCGTTATGATAATTACGTATTACTCCTACACCTTCGATCTTGTTAGTGGTGTTGTTCATTTCCAATACGTATGCAAATGCATTGATGTGGATTTTAGAAGATATTCGTAATGGACACCCATATATACAACCATTAATATTGCGCTGCGTGCGATATCGTTCGTTTTCATTCCATGTTTCTGTGCTAAACCGAGAAGAGAGAATATGCGGTAACGGTTCGACCAACGACATTAGTCCAATGGTTATTTTAAGCGTATGTATATGTCTCTCCGGTAGAAGACTTGTGTTGTTCAATTTTGGATTTTGGATTTTGGATTCTTTAATGCATGCGTCGCGTCTTAGTGCCGTCGGATATTTTGAGGGGACGTTTCCGGTTTTTCCGTGAAAGAGGTTTTGCGTTACCTAGTTTTATTTCTAAACACGATATGTCATTTTGGTCATTCGAATGGTCTGGTTCTGTATGCAGTTCTTTGATAAGCAAAAAGAGCGTATTAACATCATGAAAATGTTCAATGGTTCGACCGATAACAACATCTTGAGATATATCTGTCAAATTACGGAAAAAGTTGTCACCACATGTAATATCATCCATGTCCTCTACGGTATCCTCATCAATATCCACTGTATATAGGTATTTTTTCCATACGTTATCGGTGCCTATGAGCGCGCACATGTGTCGAACAGTCAATATATTAGGCGAGTCAAGAACCTCTTCGTTGTCTGATACTCGAATCACCACCCCGTCGACATTGATGTACACTCGTGCAACCGTCAATCGTGTGAGGTCCTTTTTATAGAAAGGAGTGTAGTCTGCGAGACACGTTTCTGTAGAGTTTAACCACAGAGTATCCAAATCCGATAGATTGATATCGTCTATATCGTCTATATCGTCTATATCGTCTATATCGTCCATTTGCGCTAACTCTTATTTCGTGGTAGGGTTCTCTACTCTACCATGAAAAAATACAATAATGTACGAAGAATAACGTTTAATCGTATTCGTAATATTCTTCATCATACTCGTCCTCGCTATCCTCATCGTAGATGATATCATTATTTGTGTCTAGACTGTAAATATAGTCGTCTTCATCATACTCGTCAATAGGGTCATTTTCAAGAGCAGAAACGTCACGTTCGTGGCGCGCAATATCAAGTCGAAGCCAATTCAAAAGTTCTGCACATGTCCATTCGACGACAGGTTCGGGTTTGACGCGAGGAGGTTTCTTTGACGTAGTCATAGGCATAGTATCCTCATCGTCTTCTGATTCAACTTCGTCGACCGGTTTAAGTATTGTCGGTTTTCGTGCATCAGCCGACGTTAATACTATCCATCCAGGCAAAATAGTATCTGCCTCAGAAATCGAGGTAGGAGTGGTTTCAGGGGCTATGTACCATGGTCGCACCGTCACATCATTGTCGTCATCATTCTCAACAGAAGAAGTGGAAGTATCTACAACGACATCTGCCCCATCTAATCCAGGGAAGGCAATGGCATCCGTCAAATCTACCTGAACACGTCTAGATTTGGAAAAACCGTTCGTTTGAACACCTCTATATCGGGCATTACGATTACTGTGAAAAAAACTCATAAACTGGGTAAAAGGTTGATGTAAAAATATAAAATGTTATATGTAACAAATACTACTACATATATCATGCGAAACACTCTAAATGGTTTGTTTGATATAATACGATAAAAACAATACAATACATAATATTATATAAAATTATTAAGAATCTAAATGTCGTCTGGGTCAATTTCATCATCTTCATCTCCAAATATCGCAGATGTATCATTGGATTGTCCCTGTATCTGAATTGTATCAGAATGGACAACGTTGGTTTGGGTGCGAGCGGCAATGTTTTCTTCTTGTTCCTTCATAAGACGCTCCATTTCGATTTGCGCATCCGTCATGAATACGAAATCCTCTTCAGAGGATGCTGCTACCGCACCTACTTTCTTATCACTGGCATACCCTGGCACAGCAATAATATTTGACCAATCGATTTTTACACTCGATATGAGCCGTGTCTTGTCTGATTCACGATACACCTCCAATAGGTCACATGTTTGTAGTTTATCTTTGGACTTGCAACTTTCGTAATCGCGCATTCCGACCAAGACTATCGAACCCAACGACAGAACGTTATCACGTTTTCCTTTCCCGCGAAACTTGCCACGAATTACGCATAAACGAGTAACACCATCTATACATTTCACATGACAGTTTGAACCACCAAGCATGCGTTCCACTTGTGCAAAACACTCCCCTTCTTCTTTTGCAACGCGTAGATCACTTGAGGCACCGCCACGTGGCGCGACATTCTTACGTGCTTGACTTTTGTGTCCGCTTCCTCCTGTTGTGTTGCGTACCATGTTGATATGTAGTAGTGCTTACGGTATGTATCGAAAATATATGTCATGTCACAACAAATAGATATTCATTCAATTTTGTCTATAGAAATATAGAAATATAGAAATTGAACATATAAACAATAGCATAGTAATTACAATAAACATGCCAAATGTACCTATTGGATCGCTTACCCCTGGTATGGAATATTGGGTAGACCAATATTGGAACATTAACAATACTGTTCGAAACGATATCCCCAACCATTTTGTAGGAAAGTTTATAAAGTTGATATATATTGTTGGAAAATCTAGAGAAAATCCTCATTCAGGACTTATTCTAATGCTCGAACCTTCTCGCACCAACGTGATTTTCCAAGACGCTAATGGATACGAATACCAAGTAAGTTCGATGAACAACTTCTACCAACGATATAGACCGTCACTCATAGACATTCGTAATAAAAATAATATTCGAGACCTTTGCGTACATTTCCCAGATGAACTACGTCGTATCATATCAAGTTTCTGTGGAGGAAGTAAAGTTGTAAAACATATTCGTGGTCGTCCCATGACAACTCCCACCAACAACAAGTAATAAAAACACAATGATGTGCTATTATATTTTTATAGGGTTTTGTAATTTTTGGGGAAATAAGATATAGGTTAAAAGGTTACGCAACATTTAATCCTGGAGGCGGTGGTATATCCTCACGCTCTTGTTTTTCTATAACCGCGATGCGACGCAAATGATACGCAGTATTCAAATGGTTTGATAATGAACCTTTTGCGATAACCTTGCCACATTCACATGTTATTTTCTTGGCGCGGTCTTTTAATAAACGTTCGCGGTTGGCTTCGTAGTAGGTCACGTTGCGATCCTTGACAATATCTTTGCGCTCACTCTGATATTTTTTTGAATAGGCCAACAAACTTTCACGATTGTTCTGGTATCTCAGTTTTGCATAGGCTAATATCTTATCGCGGTTGCGGTAGTAGTGGAGTTGAGACGAAGAATACTGACTGGCGGTGTCACTGTCGGTGCTTTCAGAGGACTGAGAACTTGAACTGACTTCAAGAACGGTGTCAGTATCGCTTGTCGGAGGGGATATGTAAGGAACCTCTGGGTTTGATTCTGAATGGTGGGAAACCTTGTCGTTTGATTTCTTGGAGGACTGTCTGGACTGGTGGTTGCATATTGGAGGTATATCGTCGGGGTTAAGAAGGGATAACTTCGGACGAATATTACGACGCAAATCACTTGAATGAACCATACAATCAGAGGTATCATGTTGGTTTACAATTTCGTTAATGTTTGATGACATTGTTTATAGGGGATATCAATAGACTATCAGGGAATATTGATTTCAATTCTTTTGAGTGGTTGAATTACATAGGTAAAAAGGTAAAGTTACCTATGTAAAGTATGCTCCTATGCGGGATTGAACCGCAGACCTTCGGCTCATAAGACCGATGCTCTACCTACTGAGCTATAGGAGCAGATATACAATATATACCAGATGAATATCTAGTATATTTCTTTAGATTCTTTAAACAGAAGACGACGGAGGCACACCTTTCTCCTGAGTAAACACAGAAATACATTCCCACAACTTGGCTGATTCTTGCATGTTGAACGTACCGCGCTTCTGAGCAACTGATAAAAAGGCAATCATCAAGTTTAATGCAGAGTTGGTACCATCTACAGGAATATCTACAAGGAGTGTCTTGGGAGCAGCCGCATCAACAGCATCAGAATTGGAATTGGAAGGAGTATTGTCTGACAATGATGACATGGTAATACTCTATATAGAAGCACCTCTTTATATCGGTCATAACGACACATGTATAATACTATGGTTCATATTGAATCAATCCCTGCACATACATCATTCTTTTTCTACCATCGGCTTAGAGCGCATAGCATATACTATGTAGAGTAGTGTATTATATAATGACATATCATATCCAAAACCAGAACATGAACACCATCGAAAAAGATGATATCGCACATATAGATGATCTGCGAACCGTTCTACTAGAAGAAAACTGGATACATGAACACGACGGTAACATGACCTTCCGCAAAAACGGAACTGATTACGACCGCATTATTATTCAAAAATCAAAAGATGCAAACACTTTCAATGTCACCATACCACTCCCATCCACATCAGGAGCATTCCGCACACGTATTGCACACGCACTCGACGTCTTCCTTTACGTAACTACATTCATCGAATACTATGCAGAAACAACATTGAGACAACTAAACTCTCCTTTGTAATGTAATACCATTCTCGTACACAACCATACAAGTGTATGTGCACATTCTATAACAATAAAATCTGTGTGTATTATATAATATACCACATTATGCAGGATTCACATTCATTCAAAATCGAATCTATTACAACCAATGGCGTAAAACAACCAGCGGTTCTGCGCGCGCCACGCGCCTCTTTTAGGAAGATGGTATTTGATACCTTTGGAAAATCTCAGCATCGGGCGAAAAAACACTCCTACTATGGGAATCAACCTATTAAAATTGTTAAACCATTGAAGAGAAACAATAGCAATATGTTCATGTTTCATACACCACTACTTTCACGTAGCAACACACAACCTGGAACGCCAAGAATGACCATGGACATACCATTGGCAACTGTTCCATCAGTTGCATATATGCGGTCAAGATTACCTGCCAAGGATATGAACTATGCATTGCACATGGGCTCAAATATGGGCACTAATCACACCATCGAAAAAACAATTATCCAACCCAAAGCCAACCCTGAACCCAAACACGAAGCACAAACCAATACAGTGACATGGTCTAACAGGGAAGAAGAAGAAGCCAATGCCAAAGCAGAGGCCAAAGCCAAAGCAGAGGCCAATGCCAAAGCAGAGGCCAATGCCAAAGCAGAGGCCAAGGCCAAAGCAGAGGCCAAGGCCAACGAAGAAGCCAAGGCCAAAGCAGATGCCAAGGCCAAAGCAGAGGCCAAGGCCAACGAAGAGGCCAAAGCCAAAGCCGAAGCCGAAGCCAAGGCACAGGAAGAAGCCAATGCCAAAGCAGAAGCCAAAGCCAAGGCAAGGAGAGACATGGAGGCGCGCGCAAAGGCCAAGGCAGAGGCCAAGGCCAAGGCCAAGGCAGCCGCGATCGCAAAGGCGCAACGCGCCAAGGAAGAGGCAGACGCCGCGCGCGCTCGCATTCCAACCTGGGAAAGGAGCAAATTCGACGCCGAACAACTCGCGAAAACCGACCCTTCAAAAACCGACCCTTCAAAAACCGACCCCTCAGATACTCCATACGGTGTGTAAGGGTTGACTCAGATTAATCCGTGTTAAGATATATACGATTTTTTATGATGCGATATACATGCGTATCATAAATAATAAATTAATAAATAAGTTTTGTGGAGACGTAGTTACCTACGAACACCGTGATAAAGAAATGAAACCAAACCACTACAGTATTATGCCAAAGCAGAAATACCACCAGTAGCAGTTGCACTGATCTTACCAGCGGTTGTTCCTGCAGCGTTGGAGGCGAAGACGTAGTTCGTCTCAGTGCTCCAATTGCTACCCAAATAGCCTGCACCGACACTGGTAACATAACGAGAGGGATATTCGACACCTCCAAGCGTGTAAAGTTCACGGGTGCTTCCGCCGACGGAAGGACTACTAGCAGCAGCAGCAGCAGCACCTCCTGCACCAAAAGACAAGTCCAAGTAAAAGAGGTCGCGACTAGCATTAACATTGCTGTTAATAATGCCAACACCGGAAGCAGTGCGACCAGGGGCGGCAGCGACTTGGAGCATAGAACCATACAGAAGGTCAGATCCGTTGCTATCAATGGTCAGTTTTTGGTTGCTTCCGGAAGCAACGTTGGCCGTGATGATGGGGACTCCGAAAGGAGTTCCAACATTACCAATAGCGTCAAAGACGGTTGCAGTTTCGTCGGTGCCTGATGGCCAACTAGTGTCGGAAGAACTAAATCTTTTGACAGTTCTTAAGAGAGTACCGGCAGCGTTTTTAACCTGCACGTCAAAGGGGAAAGCAGTGATCGACGCGGTAACAGTTCTACCAGCAGAAGTCACTGTTGAACCATTTTGGTCAGTTATTGTGTATACAATGGGCACGTAATTCTTACCATTATCAAGGCCAGTAAACTCGGCTTCAGTACTGGAGGCACCAAAAGTCTGGGAACCCACAGGAGTAGCGAGTGCATCCGTGGCGGAAAAGTTGACATCAGTATGAGCACTAGTGGAGTACTCGTAGGTAGCACGGTCATAGAGTTCAACCTTGTATCCTGTGACGGTCTCGCCTTCATTAGGATAAGTCACATTGGCAGGAGACCAGTAAACCGTTAATTTTTCATTGGCTGCCTGGATACTCATGTATCCAGCCTCGTCGTGCGTAGCCAGAGGAATGGTCGCGAAAGTTTTAGTGACGGATGCCGTTTCGAAATCCTGGCCATTGGCCAGGCCGGACTGGGCGAACGCGGCATCAGCATTAGAGATATATGACATCTTAACCTTGAACGCGCAACCCATCTCGGCGGCGGACTTTAGGAATCTTATGTTGAACATAGTGGCAATATCATCGGCACCATCGGCACCAGAAGCACCAGAACCAAGAGCGAAACTCTCTCCTACACCGGTACCAGTCATGTCTTGTTGTACAGAACTCACCACCGGTTTTTTATCACCATTGGGCAACATTTGATACACCTCGTATTTTACCTTGTCAACATGACGACCACCTTCGGTAGCATAGGTCAAATCCTTGGCATCAAGAGATATCACGTAATCATTGCCAGATTCTCTGACATCATTGACTGAGGTATTAGTACCAGCAGTTACAGCGGCTGCCGTAGGGGAAGCAATCGTTATTGTGGGCACCAAGGCTGCGTAATCGGCCTTTGGTGCGAACAATTGGCGTGTGTCGTTGCTTGCGAGGACCAAATCATTGGCAGCAATAGTAGCGGTGGTGCTGTTTGCGTTCTTTGCGCGTAAAGTAATGCCGAACTTCATACCTTGCATATCTGATAAACTCACACTGGCATATGCATTGTGAGTTGGATTAGTACCCGCGGTATATGTAGGATCACCCTGTGCATCAGTACCTTGAATAATATTCTGGGTTCTGGCACGCACGGCATTAAAATGCAAAAGAGTAACACCCGCCGCTTGACCCACTGTCGTTGCGGTCACGGCATTTTCATGAGTAGCATCCACGGTATAGACTGCAGCACCCACGGTATTTGGTGCAGAATCACCAATAGCAGAAGTCACTAACGCACTGTATGTGATAGGGGTCTTAGCACCAGTGGCCTCAATAGGAGTTGAGACCAAAGTCTCAAAACGTTGCTCGGCAGGGTTCCAGACAGTGGAGGTTGGACCAATATTGCCTCCACTTAAGTCACCATCATTGTCAGTCGCATCACTCTCAAGTTCACTTGCATCTGCTGCACCTTGAACCATCGTGGGACTGGCAAAAATATAAGGAGTACTTGCACCGATATCATTCTTAAGACGAAGTGCGAAGATGTATGATTTACCGAGTTCGAGTGGTCCGGAGGAGGCGGCGGTGGTGGTGGGGGAGGTGGCGGTGTCGACAGTGCCTGTGTAATTGACGATGTTCGTTACATTACTACCGGTACCCATCACCTTCTTCATAAGACCAATAGAACTGGTTGTGATAGGGCTAAGTAGGGGAATAGTGGGACTGGTTTCGTCGTGGGTAGCAGGAGGAACATCCGGACTGGCACTGGCGTCATTGAACATAAGGTATCTGAGACTTGTGTTAACCTCCTTCGTCGCAGGGAAAGTTCCTGCAGCCTGAAATACACCATCACCAAGACCACTGACGGTGAGATCAGTCCATGTGGGTTTATAGTAGATTGTGTTAGGGGTGGCACCAGCGGCAGCCGTGTTCGCCGACTTCACAACGGTGCCAGCAATAAGTTCGGAAAGTTCGGCATGAGATATGTCTTCTGAATCAACGGCTATAACTTGAAGTTTTTTGCCAGTTTCCTCACCTCCAAAATCAAGATCCTTGTCTTCCCATCTGAGAGAAACACTCTTGTTCATGTCGGCGGCGCTAGGTGCACCATCGGCTTGGATCTCTTTACCGTTAAACATCGCGAAGGTGGGGGTAGCGGGGGCACCCGTCAAGGATACGATACCAGCACCATCGGCAGAAAGATAACCACCGAACGTGGGATCACTAAGAGTAGTACTATTTTCAGTGTATTTACCAGCCCATTCAGGATAAACGTATGGAGAAGCAGTAGTTCCAGCCCCTGTGCGTGTAGGGGCTACATCGGCATCATTACCAATGGTTCCCAAGACACCGTCGGCGTGGTAAGCACGAACCCATACGGCGTACTTGCCTAGTTTGTTAAGACCAGTAATGGTGGCGGTAGTTTTCGAGGCATCGGCGGCAATATCAGCACTAACAGTAGTAAATGCAAGAGTTGCCTGTGCTAGATCACACGTATTATCGGTATCACCCGCAGCCAATGTTTGGATATAACCCTTGTATCCAACAATAGGCATTCCGAAGAAGTCGGGTTCAGTCCAAGTCGCAACGATTTTGGTTCCGACAGAGTGAGCACCAGCAAGTGCGAGAGTTTTAACATTCTTTGCTTTGTTGGAAGTTGCACTGGTGAGGGTGGTACCGGCAGCAGCTGACATAACGCCAGCCTTGTCCTTCATACGAAGAGTGAACTCGAACGTTTCTCCCTTGACAGGTGTACCAACATCTTCATTCTCGGTTCCGTCAGTAGCAGTAGGAAAACTGACAAGGGTATTTGATTGAACTGAATCAACTGGGAGTTCAATAAACTTAAAAGCCCCACCGGTGCTTTTTCTAATACCGAGGCGCGCCTCAGAAAGATCACTATATCTACCAGTAGTGTGGGTTGCAAGAGTTTGTGCATTCAATACAATCTTAAATTGTGCGTAATTCTCGTTGCCCATGCCCGAAACTCCTTTCATCAAGACGTGGTAGCCTGGTTGGACCGCATTAGGTCCGCCATTGACAATCACATTATCGTTTGCGTCGAGACCGACAGAGGCAGTTGTTTCACCGCGTAGCGTGAATAGGAAACCATATGCTCTACCATCGATCAAACCCGTGATGGTTCCAGTCAGGGCGGTTCCATTAAAGGCAAGATTTGTAAAAGGAGCGAACGAAGAGGAAGCAGTCCATGGGTCGGCCGCTGTTGCTGATCCACCTAGAGTGACTGTTCCTTCGAATACACCGTTTGTTGAATCGTAAGGATCGTTGGTTATGGAATCAGAGTAAGTGATATCATATGTACCAGTAGTAATTGCTGCATTGGCAGCGTCTTGTGATTTAACAACAAAAGAAACTTGTTCACTAACACCTGCATGTACGCTTGCTATCGTGCCGGCGGTGTCGTTCACGAAAGTTTGGTCAGCGACGGGGTATTTGTTTCCAGACAAAGCGGGAGTAGACATAGTTATACTAATACACGTGATAATTATTTTCACCAGAAAAAGAAATAGAAATCCAAATCAATGGATTTCCGTATCCGCTATATGGTTAATTACGATAGATGTAAGACGCATGCGCCGCCCACGAGTTTTTTCGTCCGCGCCATGAGACCACTTGATCCTAAACTTAGAGAATAGACCTTAGTTGTTATTTTCTGGTGCATAGCCATAGCGCGCGGGTCGCGTACGGGTTTTTGTGTGTCGGTGTCTGAAAACAATGGTATTGGTGGACCCATGTTTTTTTCACGCCAGCGTTCGCAATGTGCTACAACACAGGAATGAATCCGTCTGGCAAATATGCTAAACATATCGGTGGAACAAGTAATCCATTTGGAGGTTGCGCTGTCAAATATACACATGGTCTTCGAAGAGTTGTCAACGGATACGTTGACAATGGGTGGTATAAATTCATCGGATTTGGCTGAATATTGTGCGCAAAGATTTCGTTGTCCGTCGATGACGAGATCCGCGAGTACCTCTGCAGAGTTTTTATCCACAACGCATTCGGCATCGCATGGCATGCGTCCTAAATAAGAGACAAAAGCGTCCATACTCATGGATGGAAGTACTTCATTGTTCATTCTCTCCAATATGGCTATAGTGGAGGTTCGTGTGTATGGTTTTGTTCTAGGCGCGGTCGAGATTGCGTTAAGTGCGGATTCGAGTTTTTCGACTTTATATGTCAGTTGTCTCACAAGTTCGCTTAATCGCGATACCGTCTCGATATCACTGTTGTCGTGTATCATGGTTTGTTGATGGTTAGTAAAGTCTGTGTGTGTGCTATATGTTCGTTGTTAGATGAAGGTTGTCTAAATCAATTTTGGCCTTTCGATGTCTTATTGTTCATAATTCTCTCATTTATTATTATAATTATGTATATTTTCTTGTACGGTATATGATGGTATATGATGTTATATGTATATATCAACGTTCTATGTATTCGCTGCATAAAATAGAATGTATGATCTATCTTAAAAAAAGTAAAACACCAAAAGTACTTGAAAAATCAAAATTGGACATTTATAAATGTCCAATTTTGAAATTCCCAGAAGGTTTGTGAATTCAACAAAAAAATATTTTTACCGTAACAAACTTAAAAAGTATCTCACAGTTTGTTACGATAACGAAAAAATGCGAGTTTTTTAGTAGGCTACTATAGGCTACTATAGGCTACTATAGGCTACTAAAATGGCTACTAAAAAACTCGCAATTTCATAGACATTTAGAAGAATGTATATATATGTTATCATTTTACGTGGTATATGTTGTATATACACGAGTAGATTTCCTTACGATAACCTCGAAAATCCAAAAGGACTACTAAAACTCGCAAAAACTCGCAAAAACTCGCAAAAACTCGCAAAAACTCGCAGAATATAGGCTACTATAGGCTACTATAGGCTACTATAGGCTACTATAGGCTACTAGAATGGCTACTAAAAAACTCGCAATTTCACATACATTTAGGAGAATGTATGTGATTATTAGCATTTTACGTGGTATATATTGTATATACGTGAGTATATTTCCTTACGATAACCTCGAAAATCTAAAAGGACTACTAAAACTCGCAAAAACTCGCAAAACTCGCAAAACTCGCAAAACTCGCAAAACTCGCAAATGGACATAGAAATAATAGAGGTATATTGTACATTCATAGTTATTACATCATAGTATGTCGTCTGTATTAAAAAAACCTGATAAGAGTAATATGTTATATTCCTGTCCTCAATGTAATTATCACTGCAGGCGTCGGAATGATTTAAACAAGCACTTTGGAACGCAGAAGCATGCGCGTGTAGTAAACCAACATAGTGCATCTCCTGATGATACGCACCCGGTCCCAAAACCGAAACCGAAACCGAAACCGAAACCGAAACCGAAACCGAAATCAGATATAACTGCATGCATGGTTAGTCCCAAGAACTACAATTGTTTGTGTGGGAAAGTGTATCGTCATTCTACATCTCTGTATAAGCATCGACGACTTTGTGAGTATTTTCAGAAACATCTGTCGAGTTTATCTACAGAATCAGAACCCGAGTCCGACCCAGAGTCCGAAGCCGAGTCCGTTCCTGAGCCAGAGCCAGAGCCAGAGGCAGAGCCAGAGCCAGAACCAGAGCCAGATGTATCTCTTAATGTAGATTCCGATGCAGAAATATCACGTATGTTAATCGCGCTTATGAGTGAGCAATCGAAAGGCTATAATACCGTGATTGAGCAGATTGAGCAGCAAGGCAAACAAATAGCGGAGGTGGCTGCCAAGGTGGATACAATGGGCGTCACAAATAACTTTAATTTGAATGTTTTTTTGAATTCTGATTGTAAAGATGCGATGAATGTAATGGATTTTGTCCAGACGATCAAGGTTACGTCTGCGGATTTGGAACGTCTCGCCGACGTAGGTTATGTGGAGGGCGTTGCTCGCATTATGTTAGATGGTCTTCGCAAGTTGGATGTGTGTCAGCGTCCTATCCACTGTACAGATGTGAAGCGTGAATCATTTTATATCAAAGACAAGGATGTTTGGGAGAAAGATAATGCGAATGGTGATAAGATGCATCATGTTGTGAAGAACGTAGCTCATCGGAACGTTGCAGCATTGCCCGAATGGCAAAAAGAGAACCCATCCCATCGTGATTTTTCCACGCGTAAGCACGAACAGTATATGCGTATTGTGAATGCTGCTTATGGTGGGTCTACCCAAGATGAGACGAATAATTTTCGCAACAAGATAATCCGCAAGGCTGCTCCAGAGTTGGTTCCACCCAAGAAGTCAGCACGCGAGAAGGTGCAAAGTGAATAAATAGGTGTCACGTGATGTAAATAAAAAACAACCTTCCATTTGGTTGTTTTTTATTTTGTTTTTTGTTTTTTGTTTTTTGTTTTTTGTTTTTTATTTTGTTTTTTGTTTTTATTGTGCGAGTTAGTTAGTCAAATTCGAAGCGACAGAAGGGACATTCATTCATATATACGCGTTTATAACAGTCCGTGCAAGTGGTGTGACCGCATTGGAGGTCGATGTTGAGTTTTTCCTCGTAGCAGATACCGCATTCAGTGACATGGTTCAATCGTGTGAATAACGCGACCTTGGTAACGTATGGCAAAACGTCTCTGTGGCTGGAGATCTCAGCGAGACATTGCGTGGTGTATTGTCCGTTGGGTGCCGCCTTGAGTCGTTCGTATAGGGTGATTGCTCCTATTTCTTCCAATAAGTTGGTGAACACATTACAAGTGCGCTTGTTGTGTCCCAGTCTGCTGAAACGGTATGCGAACTCCTCGGTTTTTTCTGGGTAATTTTTGTAGAGAAGCATGCATGCCATGTTGCTGGATGCGCTATCACCCCAGTCGCATGCCATACTATAGTAGCGTATGGCTTTATCTAGGTGTTCGTGTTCTATTTCGCCTTCATCGAGAAAACCTCTCATGCGTAGATGTAAACTCGCAAGGTTGTACATGGCGAGAACGTTTTCGTGTATGTCGATGGCCTTTACGTATGCCTGTTCTGCTTTATCGATGTCGTCATGGCATGTTTCCTGTATCTGTGCGTAGTCGAGGTAGCAGGGTGCATTATATGGGCTGAGTGCGATGGCCATTTCGTACGCAGGTTCTGCTTCGAGTTGTTTTTTGTGGCGGCAGTAGGTGTCGCCTACTGCATTGTGCATGATGGCTATTGCGAATAATCCTTCTGGTTCAGTGAAGCATTCGTCTTTGCAATCTGCTGCAACATCGATATCTTCTTCTCGAATATCGGTATCGCATTCGCATGTGCATTTGAATAATCCGTATTCGACAAGTTCTCTTCTGTGTCTCCATGTGGGTTTGGTCACAACTTGTTGATTTTGCATGATACGGTTCATGTTCATGAACTCGATGTAGTCTGGGTCGTCTTCGATGTCATCTCTCTGAGCGTATTCCTCTTCTTCTTCGTCGTCTTCGTATTCTTCATCGAAGTCTCTGTCATCGTCATCGTCTGTGAGAATTGGATCAATGATGTCGGCGTCGAACTCATCATCGAAAACGGAGTGAAGGTCAATGACATGTGTCGTGTCTGTGGCATCGATGCCCGAAAGGTCTAGTTCTGCGAGGATTGGTGTCTGTGGTTGGTCGTCTGTGTTTAGGTCGTCTAACGTGAGCGGTTGATATTCGTCATCTGACGTGTCAATGTCGTCCATATTGACGAGTTCGTCTCCATCGTCTTCGTCTGAGGAGTAGTCTTTCCACATGGGATGTTCGACTATGTTAAATCCTTCTCTGGGAGTAACGACGATGTGTGTGTCATTGTTTGTGGTGGAAGCAATGGTTGTCATAGTGATAGTTAAATGATTACTGATGTAATATTGTTGTTGATGCAATGGTGGTTGTTGAATATTTCGTGTCAATTCTTTTTGTGTGTATTGTACATATCCGTTACATCGTATCAATATATGGGTGTATTTTTGGTTATTGGATTGGTTCTGTGTGGTACCGCAGTAACGTCTGCTATTATATTAGTTTCTGAACATATGTATGTAGTATCTGAGAAAATTCATGCGCATTTGTTTGGTCAGTATGCGCCGCGCAGGTGTGACCGTAACATGTCAAGATTATAATATGAATAGTTTGTATTACGATATACGTATATATCGTGATATAGGTGTACAAGTGTTTGTTATTTAGAATGCAAGATGAAATATTGAAAGAAATATGTTCAGATGTGGTCGTCCGCGTGCCTGTTCCAGCGTCGAAGGCGTCTATAATAGAATGTTTGACTGATGAGGAGCGTACGGTGGCTCTATGTAGTGGCGTAGCCTGTCTGCGTCAAAGCCGTAAGATGCTGGCAGGTGTTACAGAGCGTCAGATGCATGCCGAGATAGAGAGTGGTTTCCGTGCGCAACTAGATGCACAGGCCGCAGAGTTATCTCTTGAGAAAACGTTATCAGCGGAACGTGCTCGCTCAGCGAACGAACGTCTCGATAAGGAGGTGGATAATGTCGTTCGCCACAAGACGGAGTTGCTCGACCGCATACTCGGTGACAAGGAGGAACAGGTGCGTCAATTGACAAGTTTGTTGCGCGAACGGGACTTGTCTCTGATTGAATCCAAGGAGACCTTGCGTCAGCAGGTGTTCGAACGTCGCGTCAAGATAGATGAGGAGGTATCCGCTGCGGTGCGTTTGCACGAACAGATGCGAGACGCCACGTTGCGCGACGTGTTGTCCAAGACTACCGACGCGTTGGATATAGTGCAAAAGCAGAATCAAAAGCATACTCGGACGTCAACTGAGATCGGTGCTCTTGGTGAGCAGCAGTTTATCGATATCGCGGAGAAAGCGTTTGTAGATTTTGAGGGTTTTCAATTGGTGGATGTGCATGCGCAGCCGCACAAGGGCGATGTGCATTTATCGATAAAAGACCTGACCATAATGGTGGATGCCAAGGCGTATTCTCGTCGTGTGGATTCCTCCCAGATTGAGAAGTTAAAGGCTGATTTACGGTGTAATGAACATATACCGTTTGCGTGGTTGGTCTCTCTAAATACGGGTATAGACCGCAAGGATGGCGTAGCCTTTTCTTTTGAGTGGATAGGTGAAGAACAGTGTGTGGTGTATGTGAATAATTTGTTGTCTCATGCGGATCCATGTCTTTTATTGAAAACATTATATTATCTGTGTCGCGATCAGTTGGCACGCGTGCGCGCCGCTGGCGACGACGGCGCAGATGCTCGCGAGTTGGTGTCGTTGCGCGCGGATCGTCGTAATACGTGCGATAAAGTAGGCGCCTTGAAGAAGCGCTTGCGTGAGGTGAAGAGCGCCATTAGTGGATTGCGCAGTTTGCATACCGATTTGGAGCGCGACGTTGCTGGTTTACTGAATGCTGATGTAGTCGACGGTGTGGGAGATAGCGGCGTTCACAAGCACTACGCTTCGGTAAGTGAGTGGTGGAGTGCGTATGCCGAATGCGTCGATGGTGAAGAGGGCGATGCGCTGGTTCTTAAGTCTCCTGTAATTTGGTCGCAGTTGAAGCGTGATCGAGCGGATATTTGTGCAGATATGAGTGTGTCTGAATTCAAGGACGTATTGTGTCTTATCGTTCCTGCTTCGAATGTTGTCCGAGCGCGTGGAAAAGGTGGTGGCGTGGATATATTGCGCTACCGTGCGCGTGCGTCGGCGTCGCATCCGTCTGAACCTGTTGGTGCATTGGTTGTGTCAACCGAGTGTCTTGACGATGTATCGTCCTAGTCGTTTATTTCCATACGATTTTGTTAAATATATTGGCTGGAGCAAACGGTCGAATGGTTGCGAACATGGTTTTTACAAATCGGTTTGCATTAACGATGCGTATCTCCTGTAGGTTTTCACCGTATTCATTAAAAATAGTTAGCAATCCTCTTGCGGATGCGACACGTGTGGAATGGTAGAGAGTAAATCCCTTTGCGTCGAATACGAATATCCATTTCTCTCTATCATTGTTTTCTAAAACCTCTCGATAGTGAGTGAGAACCCCCTCTGTGTCATGATTGGTTGCGTCGCCTGGGCATGTATAAAAGAGGTTTGCGCCTCCCTGTCGCCCCATTTTGAAAAAAGAATGACTTGATGGGTCATTGTCGCACAATTGACACATTGTAATGTATATAGGAGAGAACTAAAAGTGTCCATTGTAACGATATATACATGATTACGTCTCGATGCATCCACGCAAGTATTCGTCCAGTTCTGGTATGGAACCGCCATCGTATTTCCCTAGGCATTTTACACGTGTGATCTGTATAGAGTGTTTGGTTTTGAAGTCCATTGTGTCTGGATCAACCCCCTCAACGAGGATCGAGTACGAGAGGTGTACCCTGTGTTCCTGTATGTTGCAGACGATGGCATTCAAGAAGAGACCTGTATAGGATGTTATGAAGAAGGTGATGTGTAACGAGGTCGTGTCTTTGTTGGTTAGCATGTTATTCATGGTTTGAATGAGTCTGAATTTGGTATCGCGGTATTGAACTTTTTTCATGTTTTTTGTGACGGTGAGGCATCGGTTAGCGATGTCGTCGAGTTGCGCGGGCGTAAAGGGAACGGTGCGCTCCTCCCCGAGATCCGTTATATACAAGTACTTGAGCAGGTAGTGGCACGCGCAGTCGGCGAGCCTACGTATCGGAGAGGTGAAGTGACAGTATTCTGGCGCGCCGACGAGGTCGTGCGCCGCGTTCGAGGACAGGTAGTCTGCCTGTATTCCGTTGGCGATGATTTCGTTGAGCAGGTTATCTCCAGTGATGCCATCGAATACGGTTCCGAGCCACTCAGCCGCGGCGCATGTGCGAAATATCCCTATGCCACCCATGCGTATTTTGAGGTATTCGCCCACGAATGAGTTTGCGAATATGGCGAACTCTGCGATCATTTGTTTCATATCCGCCTCCTTGGCGTCTACTGTGGTGAGGCGTGGTCCGCTAGGATTTGTATAATTTACAATGGACGGGTTTACCTCGCTCAACCTCGTCCCGAGCGTTTTTTTCGCCCGCTGCGCCACGAGCGCGTTGCTTATTTGTAGTCCTGTGGTCAGAACAAAGTTGCTGTTGCATGCGTTACATGCGTCGTTGTATGTGAGAGCGCGTGCGGTTTCCACCTTGATAGTAGAGAAGAGCAGTTGGATGCGCCCCCGCGGCGCAAACGTGTCTGTGTCGATTTCAGTGAGTACGGTGACGGCGTTCTTGTGGTCGCCGTGTCGGTTTACCATGAGACTTGATTCATCGACGACGGTTTTGGGCATCATGTGTATAGGTTTTCTATTAGACGGGTATCGTGTAATAGTTCTCTCTACAATGTCTCTCCATAGAGAGGAATCAATATGGATTAGTTCAGTGGGATCTGCGATGTGTATTGCTAGCCATAAGGTGTTGTCATCGTTCATATAAATACTGAACGCATCGTCTGCGTCTTCGCAACCAGGAGGGTCGATGCTATACACAGGTTTCATTGTAAAATCCGTGCGGTATGTTGCGGAGATGGAATAGGGATGTGGGTTCGCGACGCAGTCTGACGTTGTCAGTTGAAAGTCCGCGTTGACGTCGCGTTGCGCACCGTATAACGGTTCAACTTTGGAGGTGTATTTGTTTTCAAATGCTTGGTTGTCCATATAATACTGCTGTATATAAGTATGATATATACTACCTAAATGGTGCCGTAAATGAACGAACGATGATATAATAATAATAATAGTATTATGTGTATGATTAATAATATTATTTACGTGATGGTGAGAACGAATTACACAAGAGTAATAATGAACTTGAATGGTAAATCACCAAGAGATTTGTTCGCGGCACCTCCATCGAAGAGTGTTCCTGCATCTACATCATCATGCTTCAAGTTAGTACCAATAGTGATCTTATCACCTGCTTGCCAGATGAACGGGTAAAAGTCTTGTGTATCCCCCGCGGCAGTGATTTTGTTGCTTCCGTTGAACATGCCGCCTGTGCTAGTGGTAAGGCGGTAGTGAGCCGCGGGTGTTCCCTGAATCTTTTCGCGTAATGCGTATAGCAAGAACTGTGCAGGTCTGCTATTAACAATTTCTTGGCTGTCATTTTCACCAGTTGTTCTAGTGCTAATGTCTGCCGCGTGATTTAGTACCTCAAGTTTTGTTCTGATGGAACCTTCGAAAGTATCATTACCATTGATAGTCACACCTCCGGGACCAGGACTGGTCAAGTAACTGTTAATTTCAGTTTTCATGGCAGGAGTTGTGGAGAAAATATCAGCCATCTCTCTTACACCAAAGATATCATATGTCCAGTTTTCTACCACGATATCCTGAATAGCATCGCCTGAAGCGGGGATATTGTCTTCGAACTTGGATGTATTCTTGTATGATGATGCGGTAATACCATGTAGTTCAATATCGTCTCCAACCATGGTTCCAGCAGCGTTTCCACTCTTCATGACAGGCCAATTATTTCCATTTTGAAGTAGTTCAATAGATTCACTTCGTAGCGATGGTCCAGAGATGAGGTTTGTCCATACAGAGGTTCCTCCGCTGGTAGTGATACCAGGGGTTTCTGGTTTAAAGTAGAAGATATTGTTAAAACTGCTCTTATTCATTTTCAAGTTGCATGTAGCGTGGTCATCGAAATCTGCGACAGCGGCACTGAAAGGTGTAGTGGCTTGAAGTGTAAATGCCTGTGAAATGGTGGAGTCAATGTTAAGTCCCGCAAGGTCAACCGTGATGATATGTCCTGCTGCTTCTATCATAGTAACAGTTCTCTTTCCTCTGATATCTCCAAGATATCCCGGGGTGTTGTCCCAGTCGGTTCTACCAGTAGAACTCTTTCCTGACTGGGATGTGTTCGAAGCATCTGCATCAGGATCAGCAATGGTGGCGCCAACAGTTCCAGCAGCCCATTCGGCAGATTTTTCAGACCATGTGTTGTTATTTGCAGCGAAGTTGAATGCATATACGTCTTCATTGGCGATACGATATTCCTCAAAAAAAGTAGCATTGGTGGGTTGTCCAGGAGTTACGTATGCCCACAATGTTCCACGTTGGCTTGCCGTTAGTTCGATGTTTCGTGTGACACTAAGAGGGTCTCCTGCTGCATTGTTGTCAGGAGAACCAACTGCTTTGAGGTCGTCATAGACAAGTGAACCGGGTGATGCAGCGGTAAGATTAGACCCTGCAAACTCAAGGTTCAATGTTTCGTCTTTCACGAGAATGGGTTGACTACGTGGAGTCTTTCCATGATAGTCAGCATCATTCTTGATGGTAACCAATCTGGTTCTGGATGTCTGACCACCAGCGGCGTTGGTTACAGTCCATGTAAAGTATCCATTGGTTCCAGCAGGGGCAGTGGGGTCAACAGCGTTGTAGTAGGACATTTTGTTTCCACCCTCACCATTATGTTTTGCTCCAAAGTTCGCTGTAGCAGCAGGGTCCATAGGTTCTCCATCAGCATAGAAGATCTCAGTGTAAGGATGTCCTCTAGCCCAACTCACAGATTCGGGACCATGGAACAGAATCTTATCAGAATCTTTATTGTATGTGAATACAAACTTGGTTGTACCATCAACCATGTCTCCTGTGGCAGGGAGAGCAACCTTTCCTTGAACATTTCCATTTGGATTTGTTTGTCCTGCGACGTTTTGGTGACTAGCAGCAGGAGTAAGTGGAGGCATGGTAAGAGTATATGTTTCAATAGAAGTCATACCCTCTACAGTAAAAGCAATATTCTTTACCTGAACAGCGCTGTTCATGGATGCAAGAGGATGATCGATGTCAGTGACAACAACATTAGACACCAATGCAGTCTTATCATCAGCTGCAGCATCTTTGAGGATAATACCAAGTGTTGCGGCGTCGTTGATGGGACCAACAGCGGGGAGAGTAGTAGGGATATTCGCGACAAAGTTGAACTCAATAATAGATGCATTAGTAGTTCCGTTGTTGGTCACAACACCGTTTGCTATTACAGCAGCAATGGTTTGGCTACCGTCTTGTCCAGTGTATTTCATTCCTGCGGTATTTCTGACTGTAATAGTGAGTTCAATCGGTGCGCTTGAGTTGGTTCCACCATTTCCACTATCGTTAGCAAAGACAGCAAGTTTATATACGTTGTTATCAGTGTCATCATAGTTGTTATCGAATGATATGGCATCTACAGTAAGAGTTCCAATTCTATCGGAACCATCATCGGTCGCAACAATCCTAAATGTAGCACTATTTCCTCCATCGACACTTTGGACAATTAACGAAGTAGCAGTTCCTCCTGCAACAGCACCGGTTGCCACTAAATAGTATTGTGCGTCAGCGATAGGATCATTAGCACCATGTTTAGTGGGATCTAATTTGAATTCTGCTACGGTGGTAGGAGAAGAAACCTCATCAAAATCAAAGGCATCGGCACTGTCATTAATAGTCTCATATGCAACACCATTAAATGATATATCGTTGATAACAGGTGCAGTGGTATCAGTAGAAACAACAACCTTTATAGGTAAGGTTCTACTTGCAGTGGTATCAGCTGAAGTATTACCACCTCCATCTGTAACAGTAAGAATGGCGTTATATTCTTTTTTTGCTGCATAATTGGTGGCGGTTAAAGGGTGAAACTTAACATAACCAGTGACAACCTTGTTAGCCGCATTGGCTCCACTTGAAATAAGTGTGGTGTGATTAGCCTCTTCATATACTCCAAAATTAGCAGCATCTACACCAGTGAAACTCCAAGTACATAGTTGGTTGAGGAAAACAGGAAAGGACTTGGTATCAGTGCTAGCATCCGTTGTAACAGTTCCACCAACATGTCCACCATCAGAATCAGGGGTGGAACCATTATACCATTTAACAACGTCTCCTGCAGCAGCGATATTATCTCCCGATTCGCGTTCGATCGCACCATCACCGTCACCATAAGCGGCTTCATAGAAATCAATCTGAACAGGTGTATATGTTACAGTAAGTATCATAGTAGCGCTTTCATAGTTTGGCACAGCCAATTGAGTAGGAGGAGTGGTATCGTTCATATTACCGTGATTATTTCCATTATAGGTAAGTTTTACATGAGCAGTCTCAGAAACGGCATGGCCTCCATCTGCGTTTGTCTTTCTTACTAAAGTAATGTAATTGACCCCACTAATTCGTTCAACATCAATATTAAAGTTTCCCCCAGTCATATCACCGCTGACATCGTTTTGAAAAGATGCAGACATTAGTAGTTCATCATTTTCGTTGGTTTGGATGATAGGATATCTTGCCTTGTCAGTTGTATTGAGTTCAGGGATAGGAGAAGTTAAATCATTTGCTGTGGTAATCGCAGTTAAAACCGTAGCGGCAGCATCTGTAGTGCTTGAAGATACAAATACACCAATAGCACGTGTGGCTGTGGTAGTGGGAGTGGCTACATCGGTTGCCACCAAGTTAATTTTGTATAATATTTGTGTGTTAATATTGGCAGAACTATTAAGAACAAGAGTTGCTTGTTGGGTCGAGTCGTTTTCCCTGGTAGCATATGTAACCGTAAACTTGCCAGCGTCTTGACCAGAAAGACTATATGTCACGCCACTTGCACCAGCATCTGTAACTGTATATGTTACATTTGAGGTCGTCGCTTGATTCAGAACAACTGGATTAGCTGTATAACTCGATGGAACAATCGTTAGCGACATCTTACTTATACATACTGGTTACATAATTTTTTCATAGTTATTCATAGTTATATGTATAATTTTGACCTTATTACTTATGTATTTATTATTGAATGCTTAGGTCATATAAAATAGCACTCAGTTTCTCTGAATTAAATCCTTCAGAACCAGGGATACCATAAGTATTTATATATATTCTGTATTCTGGCTTAATATCAAATGATGTGACCACGGTTTGTTCTGTTTCAAACAGGCCTACTGAAAAGTTCAGGTAGTATGTATCAATATACTCTTTCAGTTTTGTGATATTAGTCAATATATCTCGATATTCTGCTAAATCTTTGTTATCGTTTCTTAGTTGGTTGTTTTCAGTTTGTAGAGTAGTCGCAGCGTTTAAACCATCAATAAGTGTATGTATGAAACTTTTATAGGCAGGAAAATTAGGACTTGTGTTTGGATAAGCAGAAAAGAGAGATTTTGATTTTAAAAATTTGAATTTATTCTTAGCGCTAAACGTAGAAAGGTTATTTCCAGTCAGCAACTGTCCTAATCGAAGCGCCTCTTCTCTGTCAAACCCTTCATTCAGTAGGTCAAACTGTCCCATTTTAAACTGTCTCATATAGGTGTCGAATGTGGAAAGAATAATATGTCGCATTTTATCGTATTTCATGAGTTCGTCAACGTGTTTGTTGCATTTTTGTTCTTTTATGGAGAAAAATCCTCCCTTGTTTAAGTGTATCATTCCACTGTATGATTTTTTGGCAAACATATCGATAGATGTGTTTGATTTGTTTGATAATTACTATACGGTGGTAGAATATAATTTAAAATCTACCCAAATGATAATATAACTGTTCGATGTATGATTTGGATGTCGTGGATTACAGTGATTCCGAACTTATTAACGCCATCGGGTCTTCGCAAACGGTAGAAACCATGAATGAG